>Ga0194115_10000670_pt1 | contig 48732 bp, 63 predicted proteins | sample TA2MahsurfametaG_3_FD_148656 | JGI IMG/M metagenome (GOLD analysis project Ga0194115, IMG submission 148656) | Freshwater microbial communities from Lake Tanganyika, Tanzania - TA2015002 Mahale S4 surface | ecosystem: Environmental > Aquatic > Freshwater > Lake | place: Tanzania: Lake... | reverse complement strand
TTTGACCTTTCATTCCTTGGTCAAAAGCACGCAGTGTCCAAGTCGCGTTTGCACCGATGGCGAGTGACAAGTTGAACTCAGACGTGGCGACCAATGGTGTCGTGGGTGAACGTGTTGCGTTGGTCACATCCTTCGTATTCAACTTCGCATTTGGATTCTTAACAAAGTTCGAGTTGCCAAAGACGTTGCTGATGTAGTCACCTTGGACAATCGTTGGTGCCGTACCTTGTCCTGTGGCAATCGAGGCACTGAACATCGTCAGCGCACCGATTGAAAGTAATTTCTTCAAATTCATTTCAAAGACCTCCTTGATTAAACATTTCGAGAGAGTTCGAGATAAGCGTCATGCGTCGAATTATACACAAGGCAGAGTGTCTTTCCTTTGCCAAGCTGCACGTCACCGTTGAGCCAAAGACCTTTGGCAACCGGAGTTGTGTCAGAAGTCAAAGACACCGTGTCAGTGTCAGAGTTTCCAATCAGAATGACCTTCTTTCCATTCACGGGAGCAGTGGAACCGAAGGCAACCGTTGCCAGTGTCACGCCTCCAGAGACAGCCGTACCGACGAGGATTTGCTCCTCATGCGCTGCAACCGACAGAGTAATTGTTCCGCCTGCCGTGAGTGATGTTTGCGTGTTGACTGTTGGAGCAGGACCACGCAGGTCGAGTGCGCGTTGAATGCCAACCAACAACTTGGTTGTCGAGAGAGCGATACCAACTGGCTGCGAGAAGTTTGGAGCAGACGGTTGAGTCGCAGTAATTGCTCCGGCTGTTGAGGCATCAAGGTAATAAAGCGAGCCAGCCACCAGACCAGAGGTCGTCACTTCACCAAGCAGAACCAGAATGAAGTTCGATGCCGTCGCTTGCTTCACGATACCAATTGCAGCAGTCGCAAGAGCATTCGCCTGTGCTTTGACCCAGTTTGTTCCGTTAAAGTAAATCGCATCTCCAGCGACGAAAGAGTTTGCTTGAGAGACAGTCAACTCTGCTCCGCCGCCTCCTGTGGAGCCTATAACGCGCCACTTAAAAAGAGCAGTGTCATAGCGCAGGATTATACTCGCTTTGTCAGCAAGCTGAAGCGGTGCTCCTGTGCCTGTGTAAATCTGATTTGCAGCTGTTCCAGTCTGATCGTTAAACTGAACGGTCGCAGTCGTGTTGTTGTGATAGATGACAATCTTGCCTGTGGAGTCAGCCGGAGCAGTGATTCCATCGACGCTGTTCAATCCAGCTCCTGAGAGCGTAATCGCCATCGCTGCTGGATCACCAAGAGTGACGTTCGAGCCGCTTTGAACATTGCTCGCCTGAGCCGCTGCAAAGCGTCCACCGATAGACAGTTTGCCTGTCGTGTCGATGTCGATTGCTGGATCAAGGTCAGCGGCGCGGATGTTCAGAGGACTTGGATAAACGTAGACTTGAAAAGTCTTTGAGCCAAGGCTGCTGTTTTGCACCTGAATCGTGTCATTGTCCACGAATGTAAATGTATAAGATGCATCCTGTTGAGCCTTGCTCAGCACGACTCCACCTTCAACGACGAAGATTTTCAGTCCTGCGAGAACTGAGTCAAAGCGGTGTACGATTTGAGCCGTACTAGATGCCGTGAGATTAAACACTCCAGACCAGCGAGCAGTGACGTTGCTCGAAAGAAAAGCAATCGATTGAGTGATTTGACTGTGAAGCGTTGAACCGGGATCAGAGCCGAGGTCTGGCCATGCGAGGTCTTGGCGACCGTATGGCGATGTAGGATTTGGCATGGCTTACACCTTTCCGTAGAGATAGTGGTTGTCTAAATCATCTGCTTGTCTGCGTTCTATCACACAAGCGCCATTCTTGAAGATTGTAGCGCGTTCTGTCCGTGAGACGAGTGTCAGACCGACAAGTCTGTGCTCACCAGCCGCACCGTTCATTGAGAACCGAGCTTCCATTTCCCATTGAAAATTGCAGAAGTCTTGGCCTGCACACTCGAACACGCGATGGATAATCTGATTATGGTCTTTGGCTTCAATGACAGCAAATAGAAGTCCTTCCTTCGGCTGTCTCCAGGCCTGAAGTGACTGGTCTTCTCCAGTATAGTTCCAGACACCAACCTTTGCAGGTTTGTCGGTGTACTCGAACCGCCAGCGCAAGCCACGCAGCTTTTCGTTTGGTTGTGAGAGAACTAACATCTTGTTGCTCTCCATTCATTCAAGCCGTGTATGAGAAGCGAGCAATCAAGCTGAATTGGAAGATGCCGCCGTCTGCAAAAGCCTCGCGCAAATAGATGCGGAAACGGAGCTTTGAGCGATTTCCAAGAACCGTGTCAGTATCAATTCCAATCTTTCCATCAACCGGAGCGGATGGCGCGTTCTCAGCGACGTTATCCGGCGTGTAGACGCATGACTCTTTGATGATGTTGTAGGCAGTCGCCTCATCAACACCAGCAGCAGCTTTGCCAAAGATTTGAACGAACTTTGAGCCAGGATCAGAGCCACGAGCAGTAGCAATATCGAATTGGTTCGAGGTTGCCACGTTGTACTGCTGCTCAATCCAAACGCCACTTGCAAGGCCGTTGGAGTTGTTCTTTGCAGCAGCGGTCACGTCAGATGCCGAGCCTTCAGCCTTCAGGACAGTGTAGTCAGATGCAGCAGATGGAGAAGCTCCACCGTAGGTGAATCCTGTTCTCGAAAACGAGTCCATGTAGACTTTGAGGTTCGAGATTGGATCAACAACTGCATTGTGACGGAAGTAAAGAACTTGAGCGCCAGCGTTCGTCGTTTGGTCGATGATTGGTGAAAACTGTCCGTTCACGACCTGACCTAAGTCAACGCCAGTGCCACCACCTGCCAATGAGTCGGAGACTTCCGCGCCGCCGAGCGTTTCCGATACGGTTAACAAAACTGCCATTTGAAAGCCTCCTTGTGATTCTGATTCACTTTACAACACTTCATTCTTGCACGATAGACGCTGACTCTCCTCCAACAATGCCTGCATACCCAGGATTCCAAGTCTGGAATGGGAGCATTGCAAAAGACCAAAGCCTCATTGGGAGCTTGAGGCCATCAGGAGAATATCCAATATCGCGTATTTGACACGGTACTCCAGAGAAGACCGTTGAGCCAATCTGAACATCGAGCAGCACGAACTGGCCGAGGTCTTTGAGGATGGCTCTGTTGGTCAGCGAGCACACGATAATCTCACGGTAGCCACTCACAATCTTCATCGTCTCAGTCATCTGAGTGATGACATCGGTCTCAACATGCAAGTTTGGATAGGTCAAAACCTTGGTGATTTCGCGTCCTGCCTGAGCGATTGCTGCGTTGTTCTTGTAATAGCGAGTTGAGAAAGCGTTCTCCTGCATATCCGGCAAGAAAGCATAAGCTGCTCGGACACGGTTGAAGTTGTTCCGGTCGTCAATCTGAGGCACCAGACTGTCTTTTTCGATGTCCCAAGTGCGCACCACAAATGACGGAGTGTCGTCGAACTCGTCCCAATGCAGACTGCTCAAAGAGAGCTTTTGTTCACGGGAGAAGAAGAGTTCAAGCCTTACCTGCTCAAGCAAGCTGACAGCGTACTCCATGGCGTTCTGAGGCTCGCCAATCCACGCTCTGCCTTTGACGTTTGCAACGGCACTGGTCGATGGAGAAGCTTTGGCTTTGAAATATGACCAAGTGCTATCGAGGTCGCCAGAGACGACACCTCCATAGGTCTTCAGTACGTCCTCGGCAATGGCTACGATATTTTCTTGATAAGAAGCAATAGCCTTGCCTTTGACTCGGACAAAGAACTCGTCTGAGGTGTCGTACATCCAGTGAGCGCCATCAATCTTGAAAGCTGCATTGTCTTGGTCAAGTTCAAAATAATTCTTATTAGCATTGACGTTCTGAATAATTGTCGTCGGTATCTTATAGTAAAGCTCTGACCTCTTGAGCCAAACTTGATTTAGGTCGAAGTCAGTGTTCGCATTGCTTGAGATAACCAATTTAACATTTTCGAGAAGCGAGACTGAATGTTTCTCAACGTGATTATTACCAGACACATCTCCAGTCGTCAGATTGACTGCCGCGCCTCCAGCGGTCTTTGAGATTGTGAACTCATTTGCTGTGATTGCTTGAACATAGTGCTTTCCTTTCAGCGTCGATGGAAAAGCCGGATTGTCTGAGTGAACATCAATCTCGTCATTCACATCAAGACGATGGTTCACAGCCGTGAAGAAAACCGGAGTACCGAGAGCGACCGTGACAGGAAGCTCGTCACCGTTCACAAAGATGTCTGCGCCGTTGACCACCTTTGCAGGCACAGAAGAAAGTCCAGGCAATACGTTCACGGTCCAGTCGCCATAGATAAGCGGTATCGTAGTTCCCCAAAGGTCATCAGCAGCCTTTGGATAAGCCGCCTGAGTAAACACATCCGGAGGAAAGCTCACGTTAATCTTTTCAAGCGTGTCACGAGCCTTGATTGTGATGGATTTGACCGTTCTGGAGAAGCCACCTTCCTCTGTAATCGCGCCTCGGAAGATTGCTACATAAGATGACTCAACATCTCGAAGGCCAATCTTGACGACAACGCTTCGACCAATCCATCCGCCAAAGTTTGCTCCACTGGGAAGATACTTATTGAAGCGTCCATCGGCATTGGAAAGCTCGAAGGTCATCTCGGAGAAGACCAAGCCTTGTCCAAGGAACTCACCGATGGTTCTGGTGACGTCTGGGAAGTTGGTCAGCGCCTCATAGAAATGCTCGCCGACATACTTGTTACGGTCAGAGGCTCGAATGATAGAACCATCCGGAGCAGTAATATCCACGATAAGTTCAATCTGATTGGACAAGTTATCGCCAGCCGCATTGAGCAGAGCTTGGTCAATGCTAGTCGCTGTGAGATATGGCTTGCGATTCGATGAACTCATAGCGCCTCATCCACCGCGATTGAGAAGTCCACATAGTCTGCATCAGCGGCCTTGTAGTTGTGCGTCTCAGCAGGAATCTCATTCATCTTCGCAAAGACTGCAAAGCGGCTCGCTTGTTGAGGAGTCGGAATGTACAGGCATTTGAGAGTCGTTCCTGCGTACTCAAACAGCTCACGCATGTTTTGGAAGTTCGCTCGTCCATAAGCAAGATTGCGGAACTCAAGATTCAGGTATTTCTTCTTGCCTCGGTCGTTGCTGACGTTTGTGAAGCCTTCTGTATAGACCTTATCCACGAACTGCTTCTGACCGAATTGCACTTGGTCAACAAACGACTCTTGGCTAAAGATGACAGCAGAGCCAAAGACAATCGTACCGATTCGCAGGAAGTTGTCTGCTGAGCCTGCATCGCTGATGTTCAGTCGCCAGTAACGATATGGAAGCAGAGGCAACGTCGGTGCGATGTAGTACATATTGAGAGCTTCGTATTCCAGTTCAATGTCCACTGGAATCGTTGCAAAGCTTGGATCGTTCGAGCCTTGCAGAATGACCGTCGCTGAGCCTGACAGATTGTGGTTCAGGATTGCGAGCGTATCGAGATATACACCTTGAGGAAGCTCCGTGTCACAGGTCAGAGTTGCAGAGAGAACACCAGTCGCCGAGCGCCAGTATTGCTCAACGATGTCCGTGTTGACGTTGTTGACCGTGAAGCTGTTGGTTGCACTGGATTGCGTCGTCGTCGAAGTCCAGTTGACTCCTGTTGAGCCACGGCTTGGGAAGTCCACAAGGATACGAAGATTTGTCGTGTTATAGAGTGCTGAGCGGAACTGGAAGGCTCTCGATTCCTCTTTGACCGCCGTGAACTGAACTCCCATCGGCACGCAGAAGAACGATTGCAGATAAGGATAGACGCTTAGATAAGGCTCGTCTTTGAGATATCCAGCACCGAAGCACTCAAGGTGAGCAAGTGCCTTGCTCTGACGGAAGTTCAAGCCTGTGGCTTTTTCTTTTCCTTCAAACAACTTCTCAGCTTGAAAGCCAAGAGTCTTGTCCTGCGTGATGAAAGCCTTGAACTGCAATCCAGCGGCGTGTTCAGACACGACTGTCAAAGCACTTTGGATTCCAAGTTCATGGTCTTGCGTGTTGATTACATCAAACTGTGTCCCTAATACACGGTCAACGCCAACAATGAACTCCGACTGAGCACCTCTTGTCTGCTCAAAGTTGTCAATGAATCCTTCAAACTGAGTTGCTACAGGATTCTCTTTTGTGATGTCACCAAGGAACTGCGCTCCAATATCCTTGTCTTTTGTGAGCCGAAACTCAGTTTGGAATGCCAAGCCTTGCTCAGCAGCAGGTCCGAGATACGGAAACTCGCTCAGATAAGGAGTTTCAAGGTATCCGTATTGAATCAATTGAATCACCTGCGAACTCCTTTCGCTGACAGAACAAAGTCACCGCGAAGCGAGCTTGCTTTGAGTTCTGACTTCAGAGCAGGCATCAAGCGTTGACGGATGAATGACTCGTCAATCTGTTGGTTGGTCTCAATCTGTAGCACGACATTGACGTTCGTGTCTCCGAAGCTGGTGCCTCCTCCAGTCAATGAGCCGACGATGCCTCCGTTTGCCATAGAGATTCTCGGCATCGCATTAGATGCAGTGACAGGAAGCTGTCTGTCATTTAGAAGCTGTTTTATGAATGCCTCAATTTGCGGATTCTGCATCAGTGACCTAGGGATAACTGCTTCGCCTGGAGACAACATTGCTGGTACGATGTCGTTCTTTAATGAGTCTCCAATTCTAAGCGCAACACCAGGAACGATCCCGCCTTCTGAAAAGCCAATCCAGCGTGTGAACTTGCTTACACCAGTAGCAATTGCGTCACCTATCTTGTAAAAGATATTTTTTGTGCCTTCTCCAATAGATTCGATAGCATTTTTTAATCCTTCCCAGACCTTCTTTCCTGCTTCTTTGAAGTATCCGAAAATGTCATTGAAGACGCTTGCTAGACCATTCCAGATCTGTTTTCCGACTTCTCTAAACCAAGAAAATATATCGCCAATGACAGATAAAAGTCCGTCCCAGATTTTCTTTCCAAGGTCTTTGAAGACGTCAAAAACAATGCTTACTGAATCTTTTATTCCTTCCCAGAGCTTTGTCGGAATCTCTTTGAATGCGTCCCAGATATTAGCAAAAATGTTTTTCATGTCAGTAATGAACTGCTTAAATGCAGCAACCGGATCATCGAATAATGTCTTGAAGAAATTGAATACAGCACGGAATGAATTGATTACGCCGTTGAAAATGGACTTTCCAAAATTGAACACAGCCATTCCTGTTTCTTTGAAAGTATCCCAGACGCTTCCAAGCAATCTGCCAATTCCTTCAAAGACGATTCGACCAGATTCCCAAATGGTCGTAAATACTGTCTTGAATATTCCACCAGCAGTTTCAAAGGTCATCAACAAGATTTCTCCGGCTGTTCCGAAGAGCTTCATGAATGTTCCGAGCACATTGATAAACAGCTCTCCTGCTGCTTTCAAAGCAGTCCAAGCAAATTCGAATGGAGCTGCGATAATTTTGAAAATATCCTTCAGGAACAAGACTATATCTTGCCATACTGATTTGGTCTTTTTTGCTCCATAATCAAATGCTTTGCGGATAAACGAACCACTATCGTCTTGTTGTCCTTTTGCAGCAACATCTTCTTGAACTCCGAAAAGCTGTTCGGTGAAGCCAGTGACTGCTTTAGTCGCGTCACGGATACCATCGCCGATAGAGTCTCCCATGCTTGTAATAGCATCTCCAAGCGGATCGAAAATATCTCCACTGAAAATTGAAGCAATCAAGTCTCCGATGGCATAGACCATCTGCTTGAGAGCCTCCCAAAGAGAACGAACAATCTGCGAGGCGAGTTCGACCCAGAACTTTGGATCGAGAAGCATCTTGAGAAGCGCCGGAAGTGCTTTGACGATTGATGTGATTATCTTTGGACCGAGTGTTGCGAAGGCTGTGAATATCTTAGCAAGGCGAGCTGGATCTCCAAGCGTATTAAGAACGCCCTGAATAATGCCATCAACCAATCCAAGCAATCCTTCTGCAATCATCAACGGAAGTTCGACAACAATCTTGATGAGTTCTTTTGCAAAGTTTGCTACGAACTCGTGGCCTTTTTTGAAGAAATTAACCAGACCGCCAATCAACTCTCCAACCTGCGGAGGTAGTCCTGCTGCAACAGCGACCATCTTGCCAACTTCATTAACACCCTTAGAGACAACCGCCTCGGCACCGCTGGTTGCTGTATTAACCCAATCAGTCGCTTGTTTGATGTTTTCTGTACGCACTCTTATTTCAAGAGCCTGACCAGCGACTTTTTTGAGTTCCTCTATTCTCTTTTTGTCTGCGTCTGATAAGAGTTTTACCTTATCAAGTTGTGCAGCAAGCGCATCAACACGTTCCATTTCAAGACGCATAGATTGTTTTAGCGAGTCAGTTCCATAAACTTTTGAAAGAGTTATTTCATTTTCATATTCACGGGTCTTATCGAGCAATGAATTAAGTTGTTCTTGCGCCTTGTTTGCAGATTCTCTTGCCGCACTAATATCAACAGGTTTTGTTTGCGCTATTTCTGGTAATTTTGGAGCGCCGGGTGGTTTCGATGGTTTTTGAATGTCAGGAGCGCCAGCAAACGCACCGCTAAGTGAACTAAAGGCTTCCTTGATGCCTTTAATCGCACCCATATCCCATTCTTTTGTGATTTTTTCTTTGGCTTTTTTTGCCCTTTCAGCGACTTTTTCTAATTCATCTCCAAGCCTCTTTGCCTGTTCCTTCGGAGCATCAGAATAGATTTTAAGTCCAATTGCTTTTGCTAAGTCTGGGAATTTTTCAGTAAAACCTTTTGCAAAATTAAGAATTGATTCTAACAATGTATTTAATTTTGCAGACATTGATATGTTGAATTGTTCAATACTAGCAAGAACATATTCAAAGACAGTCGGTATAAGATTAAAATTTCTAAAAATCTGATCAAACAGAACCGTAATAGTGGTGATTGCTGCCGCAATGCCAATGAATTTTGCTGCTAAAAGAGTGGCCGGAACAACAACGGCTTTAAGTACGGGAGCGAGAGCGGTAAAGAACGTAAGAATCGCAGGAGACTTGAACACAACAATTGTCGTAGCAAATGCTGCGAGTGTTGGCATGAGGCTGTTCATACCATCAATCATTGATGATATCGCATTGCTTGTCGCAACGATTGGTTTCATCAATTTATCAAGAATGTTTGCGCCTAATTCTGCAATTGGAATGATTAGCTTCATTGCTGCATTGCTAATTTCCGTGAATGAAGAAAGGATTTTTCCTTTTGCAATTTCCATTCTGTTTGCAGAAGTCTGTTCAAGTAATTTGAACGCTTTTTCTGTCGTATCACCCATCTTTTTATTGCTGTCAGTGATGGATGCGACCATCTCCTGATAAGCCTTTTTCTGCTTACCAGAGGTCAGTGCAACAACCGCTGAGATTGCTTCAACGCGACCGACGAGTTTAGAAAGAGCATCTGCGTTGTTATTCACATTTTCGTAAATATCTTTGTAAACAGCGGCCAATCCGCGCTGTCTAATTTCCGCTGTAATGCTAGAAATCCCAAGCTGTTTATAGACAAACTGAAGGTCTTCTGTCGGAGTGAGTAGCGCGTTGATTGCACTTCTCACGGACGTTGTGGCCTCGGCTGTTCGCTTACCACCAAGGGTCACTGCGGAGATTGACGAAACAAGTTCTTCAAAACTCACACCAGCCTGTTGCGCGATTGAGGCAACATTACCGATTTCCATTGTGAGTTCTTCGACGTTTGTCTTGCCCTTTGCTGCGGCAATGAAGAACCCATCTGAAATATACTTGGTTTCATCGGCTGTGTAGCCGTATGAGGCCATGACTGAGGTTAGACCACTCAAGGCTTTATCAAGCGGTAGGAGGCCGCCAATAGCGAGCTTTTGAGCGGTGTTCATAAGCTCCACTGATCCGGCTGCATTGGTCGCACCAGAAGCGATAGCTTCATAGAATCCTTTGGCCGCTTCTGTCGGATTCGCTCCGAAAGTGCGCTGCATATCAAGGATGCGTTTTGCGAAATCAATCTGACCAACCTCTGATTGATCAAGAACGGTCGTGATGCGCGCGACCTGTAGCTCAAGCTCCATCGCAGAGCCGACCGTGAGAGAGAATGCACGTTGAATGATATAAAGCGATTGCTGGAGGACACCGAAGGCTTGGTTCAGAGCCGTGACCGGCTTGAACATTCCCTCAAGTGTACCTTTGAAAGTGGATGTTTCCCGTGAAACAGATTTGAGACCATCGGCTTGTTTTTTCGCCGCAGTAACCACAGAGCCAATGGATTCGGCAAACTTTTCATTGCCCTTCTCAACCTGCGTCATTCCGTCTTTGAGTTTCAAAAACTGACCTTGCAGGTTTCTGACTTGTCCGTTGATATCCTTGAAGCCAACCGCAACGCCGGAAGCATCAAGGACGATGGAAACAACGGTGTCCACTTTCGTCGCCATTATTTCTTCCTTGAAGTTGATTTTGGCGCTGTAGAAGACTCTTTCTTCCCGTCGCCTAAGACCATCCTTGCCTTAGTTTGAAACTTAGCAAAATCATGCTTTGTCAGGAACCATGATAACACATCCACGAACCAATCCGGTTGTTCGGATAATGGCCCATCGTCCCACATTGCTCCGGTTTCTGACGCCACATGAAGGATACGGAATAGGTTCATGGTCTGTCCATCCCAAGTTGCCTTGGCGGGACAAAAACCGTATAGCTCTCCGCCTTTGTGAACATACATAGGCCAGATCGACCCATCCTTCTCGTCAAAATCCCATCTGTCTTCACGGCAGCGTCTTAATTTTTGGACTTTGCATGTGGTGCAATCAAAAGAGCGGCCTTCTTTTTGAAGCGCCGCCCAATCTGCGTAGTTAAGTTCAATGATTGCGCTTAGCTTTTTTTTACCAAGCCAGAATCAACTGAAAACTTCTGTTTGTTCTGTAGGGCCGTGAACAATTCGGGCAAGATATCTGAAGCTGCAAGAGAGACCATAATCTCGTCAGAGATAAGTCCATCAGGACCGCGCTTCATTTCGCTCACGTCACCCGTGACAATATCTTGGATGGCCACGCGAACCTGAGCAAACATGAGACTATAGATGGGCATTTCGCCCGTATTCTGAGCCTTCATTGCAATCCCGGCCAAAGAATCCTTGGCTGAGAGAACATCTTTTATCTTCGTGCTTAAAGATAAAATAAAGCGCGTGGGTTGAACCTCGGGATTGAGGTTTAAGAGCGACTCATCAAGGCTCTCCATGTACTTTGCATAATCCTCTGTCGAGCAGCGTACAGCGTCGTCCTTAGAAGAAATGAACTTGAAAACCATATCCTGTGGGCTGGCGAACTTGATTGCCATTGCATCTCCTTTCCTGGCGATGAATCAATTTATGCCAAAAAAAGAACCCCCGCAATCGCGGAGGCTCTCAACCGTTCATTGGAGTCACTTATGGAGCATATCACATTAGGCGTATTTCACTACGCACTCGTCGGCTTGGTCGAGAGCTGTCTGATATGCCTTGCCCTCAAACGAAATGGGAATGCTCCCCGTGTCCGGGATCGAGATGGAAGGAACTTGGAAGATGCACTTGGGCAGGTCAATCTCAAGATGACGACCTGCTGCATCACCCAATTTGAAGTTCAAGTCCTGAGCCTCAAACTGCTGAACGGCGTTATAGAACGCCACCGTGTCTTTATTGAGGTTCAACTCAATCGACACGTCCACTTCCAAACGGCTTGCAGGAACAAAAATCGAACCAGAAGCCGAGTCATGACCCCAACAATAGTTCACAATCTCATGGCCGTTCGCGATTGTGATGGTCGCCGAACGGACACAGGGTGTTCCGGGGATCGAAGCCGATGTGAATGTACCAACCAAGCCTGTCTGTGGGTTGTCGATTCCCTCTGTTCCAGCCATGACTGGCTCGTAATAGCAAAGATAGACTGGAGTGCCGGAGCCATCAGCGTCAGCGAGAGCAGCGCCGTCAAGTGTCACAACATCGCCAGCAACGCTTGTAATCTTACGAGCCGAACCTGCGGCTGTATCAGCCGAACGGGTTGAGCCGTCTGCTTCAATGATCATTACGAGGCCGCCAACAGGGAATTGTTTTCCTTCGCCAACTTGCACTGTGACAGTATTGCCACCGCTATTGTTCACGGTCGATTTGCCGATTCCGACAAGGTAGCTCTCAACGCCCATGCCCGACCAATTCAACTGTGATTGGCCGTCACCGGGAAGCGAGATTTCAACGGAGTCACAGAACAATCCGCGCGCTTGCTTGCAGAACTTGTCGCCAACTTCAAACATCGTAAAAGTAATGCTTGGATCTTCGCTTGAATCATAAACAACTGCGCCCGGAACGCTTTCTTTTCCGAGGACAGACTTCCAAAGGACGCGCAAAGCGCCTTCAAGTTCAGCCGTTCCTTGAGCCGCAGCCGTGTCGATGTTGACGTAGGTAGGCAAAGACCACTCAAGAGCCTTCTTCTGCTTAATGGTGTTGTTGTTGTGGCGGCCTGAGCGGTGTGCGCTTGATTCAATCGGTTGGCTGAAGTTCAAAGAACCACCAGCAAGAGCGAAGAAGTAGTCAGCAGCCGCAGGAACGGCCATGACTCCACGAGCGCCTTCTTGCTTCACAAAGAAACGCTGATTGAGCGAGGAGCTATCACCTGTATTGGCATAAATTGATGCGTAATTCTTAGCCATTTCAAAATCCTTCCTTAGCGATATTTCATCCGCTCAGTCCTTGAGGCGGTTTACAAACAAAAATGTATCACACTTAACACTCGCTAACGTACTTCTTCCGGTACTGAACGCTAAAGAGCAAAGTGGTCGTATAGAATGGCCGAACCAAGTTCAGATCGGGCGTATTCTGAACATAGAGTACATGAATAACGCCGGGGATGCCGAGATTGGGGTTCGACCCGATGACTTGCTCAATTTCCTGACGCTTATCAAGCAGGGTTCTCATGTTCACGGCGCTGAGAGAACTTGATTTGAGCGCAAGTTCGACCGCTATTTGCCAGTTTACGAGCACCTCACCGCGTTGATGGGTGAAAGTCTGCCCATTGTCATAGATCTGAACGTAGGGAACCTCATGGTCATGTATCTCAGAGAACTCAAGGCGGATATTTTCGCTCTCGACCTTCTTAACCCACGCCAATGTTTTGATCTGGTTCTCAATCGCGTCGAGGATTTGTGAATCATTAGCGACCGGCATTGTTCATCTCCTCGCGCAATATCTGAAGGATCGTGTCAATATTATCGTTCACGGCAGGTCTAATAAAGGGTCGCTCTTTCAACCGGCCTGTCTTGATATCAAAGACACCCTTGCCGCCACCCGGACCCTTCAAAAGACCCAATGTTTTGTAGTTCTCAAGGATACGATACAGAATCCGTGAAGGATTGGTGCGTTTGAGGTTTTGAGTACCGTATTCATGGAAGCGGGCATAAAAAAGGCCATAGACACCAGCCTCGACAATCGTCTTACCGCGCAATGATCGAACTTGATGATTGATTGCATTGACCGTATTCCCGTATCCGCCGCCTTCATTACCGATTCTCTGTCTAATTGCATTGGTCTTCATTTGTCCGGTGACATACATACCAATTCGCTCGCCAGCCGTGTTGATTGTTTCCCGTGAAACAAGTGCATCGAGGCGGCGTTCGAGAAGCTCTATGCGCTTAAACTCAACCTTTGCCATCAGACATTACCAACAGAGGCGGGTGTTAGCGGCGCATCGATCCGACGATGCGGATCAAGAAGCTCCACAACCTCCGCAGGCATACCCTGCGTAAAGCTGATATTCTCCTGATTCTTAGCCTTGCCTTTGACGCCAAGCCTACGGTCGGCTCGCATTTGATACATCCATTCGACAAGCAATATGCAGGCGTGTTGCAAGTCTGCTGGCAAGTCCGGCCCCGAGCCAGGAGCCACGATACTCTTATATCCTGCATTGTAGACGACCTTGACGTTGAGATTGGAACGCTGAAAGCGCGCCCTTCTCAAAACGACAACGCCCGCGTCTTCAATATCGTAGTCAGCTATGGCAATCGGGGTCAAAAAATCCCACGATGGATCGTCAAAGACTTGATTCGGCTTCTGAGCAGGATAATGCTTGAGCATAACTCTGTCAGAACCACGTCCGTCCTGACGCTCTGTATGTTGTTGATAAATCAGCTTACGGTCGAGATGGCGTTCAATACGCTCGCTCGCGGTATTGATGTAAAGCTCAATCTTGGCGTCTTGGCTCACGTCGGCGCTAGGAATGTCCAGATGCACCTTTACATTTGCGACCGTGACAAGAGCATTAGAGTTCAGAGCCATCCTTCACCTCTGCTTTCGGCAATTGACGATTCCTCGCCCTCACGGGAAGAACTTTTGCCTCGGCTTGAATTTGTTTTGGTTCTTCAAAGATCTCGAACTTGTGACCTTGAATAGCAAGAACCTTCGGAGCGAATACATCCGAGATTTCTTTGACTTCATTTTTTTTGAATTTCACTGCACCATGTTCAAGGAAGACAACGATATGATCTTCTGGACCGCAGTATTTCAGCTTCTTCATTTGCCACCTCAATAAGCGATAACGATACAAATGCCTCTAGCGCCATTTCCGCCTGCTCCGGAAGCAGTTCCTTTGGAAGCACCTCCGCCTCCTCCACCGCCACCGTTCACTGAGCCAGCGATGCCAGAATCACCGGCACCTGTGGCGCGAGAATATCCACCAGAGCCACCTGAACCACCGGGACCGATATCAGCAGTGCCACCAGAACCACCTGCTTGAGACGTTGTGATGATTCCTCCACCAGCGCCTCCGGATGAAGGAGCGTTCACGGTATTGGCAGCGGATTGTCCAGCAAGCAGAGAACCTCCGCCACCACGGACACCACCAGATTGTGCAGCGCCGCCTTCAGAGAAAAAGAAGTTCATGCGGCCTGAGACAAACTCACAGCCTCCAGCGCCACCTTTGCCACCGAAAGCCTTTGCGTATGAGCCAAAAGTTGTAGCGTTTCCATCAGCGCCATCTTTGCCATTGTAGCCGTTGGTTGAGACAGCAGCGCCACCAGCGCCTCCAGTGCCGACCGTGACAGCGACAGTCGATGTCAATTCAGAAGCGAGAAAGTCTTTGACGATGTAAGCGCCACCGGAACCACCTGCGCCACCGCATTGTGAGCCGGTGGTTGCATACATTCCAGAGCCACCACCACCGCCTCCGCCAATGAGGATGACTCGCACTTGTTTGCAGTCGGCTGGCTTTGTCCACGTTCCATTTTCCGTGAATGATTGAACGTCTGGATCAATGCCTCCACCGGCAGGCACGTCGATAAGACTGCGTTTGCCGGTGATGTCATCGACCGCAATGAGTCGTTGAGTCATTGTTTGATTCCTTGAAAAAAGGTGAGCAGATTTCTCTGCTCCCCAGTTTATCAGTATTCAAACTCGTAAACAGGCTGGAAGGCAATCTCTGTGGCAGAGATAGCACGACCTACGCAATAGACCGAGTTTCCGTTGCTGAATCCAGACAAGCTTTGCACGACTGCACCAGCAGCGCCAACAAAGCATTTCTTGCCTGGAACCAATCCAGAGAATCCACCAACGACAGTTCCTTCTTTGATGACCACTTTGCCAGCAACGCCAGAAGCGATTGACTGACCAGCGATAACCAATGCGCTGTCCGACAGGTCTGTGCCTTTGTCAGCGAGGTCAACTTGACCGTTCGACTTGATGTAAAGCACTTTGCCAGCAGCAACAGCAGAAGCGTTTGCGTTTGTCTTGCTGATGAAGTTCAGGCCATCGACCACAACTTCAAGAGCGTCAACTTCAGCTTGAACAGCCGAGACAGCCGCAGCGCGGTCAACGAGTTCTTGAGCGAGGCCAGACGACACTGTGCTGATTGAGCTTTGAACGCCAGAGATTGCAGACTCACGAGCCGAGGTTTCAGCAGCGAGGTCAGATGCAACATCAGCGATGTCGCTTGCGAGGCCAGCTTCAGCAGCCTGAGCGCGTGACTGTTCTGTGGAGAACTTGCCGTCGGCGTAGGTTTGAGCATCAGCTTGAGCTTTTGCGACAGAACCAGCGCCAGAGCCTTCCAGAACGTCCAAGCGTCCGTCGAGAGCACCTTCGGCAGCCAATGCGCGAGCTTCTTCAGAAGCAAGGTCAGCAGCAACGTCGTCAATTCCGTCTTGCAAGTTAGCTTCAGCGGCTTCTGCGCGATTCTTTTCAGTCGTGATTTTGCCGTCGAGAGTTGAATCAGCAGACTGACGAGCGGAAGACTCAGCAGACAAATCGCTTTGCAGGCCAGTAATGCTAGTAGCCAAAGCACTTTCAGCGCCTTGAGCGCGGCTGATTTCGCTATTAAGCGAAGATTCAACTGCGTCGATGTCGCTTTGAAGAGCCGAGACAGCCGTCTGACGAGCAGATTGCTCAGCAGAAATTGCAGCAGCGCGAGCCGATTCTTCTGCATCGACTTCTGCCTGAACAGCAGCAATCGAAGTTGTCAGAGTCGAAGCAATGTTTGCATCGTTGTTAAGCGCGTCAGCGATTTCTTTAAGAGTGTCCAGAGCACCAGGAGCGGCTCCAATCAATTCAGAAATCTTTTGGTCTGTGTACGCTTCAGCAGATGACAATGTGCTCGAATCACCAGAAGCGCGATCCAAAAGCTCTTGGGCAAAAGCAGCTTCGAGAGCGTCGAGGTCAGCTTGTACGCCTGCAACAGCAGCAGAGCCAGCAGATGCAGCAGCCGCGTCAACGTATGCTTTGGTTGTTAAGTCACCAGCAGCACTAGGAGCGCCTACGTTCGTGATGACCGCACCACCGAAGTCGAGCTTTCCGCCAACTTCGCTGATTGCAGGCAATGCACCAACGGACAGTTTGCCAAACTTGAACTCAGCAGATTCAGAATCAATCCTTTTCTGCTTGAGTCCGTCCCAGGTAATTAACTGAAAATTTTGTGTAGCCATCTTCTCACTCCTCCTCAAAACGAATTAAAATCGTCATGGTAGCCTTCGTCTCATGCTTCTTGCACATCGCATTGAACTTTTTCTCAGCGACTCTAAAGATGGTATCATCAAATTGCTCAAAAAAGGATGCCAATTTTTGGTCATCTTTTATAGATTCCACCGGCTTTCCTTCAATGAATATTTTGCGACTTTCTGAACTCATTTTACGCCTCAGAGATAACTTGTGGATCGATAAACAGCGATGTTGCCTCTCCACTATGTGCTCCACTTGGCGGCTCTGCAAAACCTATGCGGAAAATAGAGCCTTCAGTGGGTGCCGTGAGAGTAATCTGGCCCGGGATAGCACCAAGATAAACAGGCTGACCGGCAATTGCTCCGAATCCGACGAGAGCGCCGGGAACCTCACCGAGTTTATGAATTTTCCCATAACCAAGATGCGCGATTCCGTCTTGAGTGATCCCTGCAAAGTCGGCAACACCGATACCGTCTGCGTCTGCAAGTGTAACAGAGTTGTCATCCACCCAAGCAACGGCCTTGAATGGCATGATAAGCGCACCTGACCTGTTGAATACAATCTTTGTAAGGCTCGACATATCTTCCAAGACCTCTTTGATAAATTCATATCCACTCAATGATACATCACAGATCGGAAATCCGGTTCCTGTGAGGCGTTCTGCGTCGATTGTAACAAGAGAACCCTTTGAAGCTATCTTGAACGGAGTCAAAGTTAAGCTACCGTTGGGACACTTCTCAGAAGTTCTCAATACGGAAGTCAGTCTGCCGTTGACGCGCACATCGAACTTGAAGTCACCCAACGCACTGACAAAGATTTGCGATATTTTAAGTGCCTTAGAGAAACACTCATGCGCGATAATAGTCTTTTTCTCTCCACCATTCACGGAATCAGAGTGCTGAATGTGGAAATCTTCGCCCTCGCTTTCTGAGGTGATGATCTTACCGTTCCGTGAACGAAGAAAGCGAAAGCTATCGGTCTCGTCATCAACCGTAATCAGCGGGATACCGCGCTCAGAACCAATGAACGACTGCTGATCTCGAAAGAGTGAGCTTTCGATATCGGAGGCAAACGCCGAGACCATCGTACACATGAGACCGAACTTGACGTTACCACCTTCGATAATTACTTCGCATATTGGCTTAAAGTGCATCCGCGCGACGATAATCGTGTCTGAATCCATGCTCGGTAGGGTTTTGATCGTATGCCCTGCGAGTTCGGAACGCTCTTGAATCTCATTGCCCGATGTTGTCTGGAAATAGTTGACCTTGACGGTCGCGCCTATTGCGATTTCCGTGACAAGCAAAGAACTCAGGATTGAGTTTCCGCGCACCTGAAGCGGAACACGATATGTACCCGGCCCGCGCGTCTCTAAATCAAAGAGCGTGATGGATTGAAACTCACCAAACTGCACTAGCGGTAGGTTAATAACGCTCATTGGATCTCCAGACATAAAAAAAGGGGGCGTAGTGCCCCCCATTTTACCTAATTATCGGCGATTAGGAGAGGATGTCGATACCGATAATTACTGAACGCTCTGCCGAGGTTCCGCCGCCTGCGAGTGCTTCGCCTGCTTGCTTGTGTCCCACGAACGCGCAGCGTTGGTAGGAAACCAATTGCCAGCGATCGAATTCAGGACGAGCGTCTTGCTTCACCATGACCTTGATCGGCGCTCTTTGGCCCATGTAGAACCGCTTAGCGTTGACGAGCAGGAGGTAGGTGCGGTTGGTTGTCACGCCATCGTGTACACCAGCGTCGTTCAAGTCTTCGCGGATGAACTCAGAAACCACGATTGGTGAACCGCGATACATGCTGAGTGCGCCCTTGACCATCGTTGCAGCGGAACCAATCTTGTCGATTGATGTCACTTCGTCGATGTTGAGCATTTGGCTGTATGCGCTTGAGCCAACCAGATAAACCAGTTCGCTTGGGTTCACGCCGTACTTGCTCATCTTCTTACGCATAGCGTCGAGACCCAACTTGGTCACGCCACCACCCGCGAAGTCAACCGAGGAAGCTGCTGCGAGAGCGGCCTTACGGAGACCCTTCCAAGCCTTACGAGCGTCGTCAGCGCCAAGAACATCGCTGTCCATGTGGGAGGCAGAGATATCGCCTTCGAGGATTGCCTTCTCGATTGCGCGGGCCTGAGCTTCGATGATTTCAGAGCGTGCAAGGCTCAGAATCGGAGCAGCAGAGTCAGCGTCAAGTTCTTCTGGGAGTACAAAATACTCGCTGAACTTTTTCGCGGTCATGACTGCCTTGTCAGTACCGAAGTTTACGTCCGTTGCGGCAGCGCCTTCACCAACCAAACGTGCGGTTGTTACCTTGGTTTGGAGTGGAAGCTCCCAAGTAGCCGAAGGCATATTTAAGGATTTGAACAATCCTTGAACTTTTTTAAGCAGTTCATATTCCTCAATAAAGTTCGAGGCAACAAGGGTGGGCACAAGTTCATCTCCGGCACCGACAACGGTCGATCCGAATGCTTTCAGACGGCCCTTGAGGTCAACTTCGCGTGCGAAGCTGTTATCAAGAACGCCCTTAACGCGGCCATGACGTGTCTCGCTGTCGAGTTCTGCGCCGTGAAAGATTTGGCCAATAGCACGCGAAACATCAAGGTCGCGCTTGATAGCCAAAACCGTTGCCTTAGCGTTTTCGCTAACGTGAGCGAAACGGTCATCAGCGACGTTTGTGCTCATGAGTTTCTCAAGTGACGATGCGCCGAAAGCGCCCATCAAACGAGCTTCGTCAGAAGTGCTTTTCGCTTGGCCCAAAATGCCAACCGACTTCATCTTCTCCAACTCAGCGATCTTAGAATCCAACTCTACCTTCATTTCTTCGAGCTTCTTATCCATGAAACGTACCTTCCTTCAAAGGAATACAAACTAGGTCTTTGGCTTCTTGCCTCGACTAAAAATAGCACACTTTTATTTCAATCCAATAAAGCCTTGATGCGTTCTTGATATTCAGAGATCATTTTTTCGTACTCTGCACCCATCTGAGCCACTGGTTGTTCCAACTTCGGCTCAGGCTGTGAACCGGCCAATGCCTCGACCGCCTTGATGAGCAATTCCATCTTAGCATTAAGGCTACCGAGCATTTCAAGCTGGCTTTGCATGATCATCAAGATTGGGTTCTCGTTGGCCAACTCTTTGACGCCTCCCTCGCTAGAGCAATCACAGGCCGACTTCTTACGGCACATATCGTAGGCAATCGCCGATGCCCGATCTTGTGCGTACCCTTCTTGAATCAGTTTTGGGATTTTCTCAGAAACACACGCCTGAACTTCAGGGCTATCTGCCTTCTCTTTGTCTTCTTCCTTGGGCTTTGACTTCTCAGCCTCAACATCCTGACCGTTCAACTCGTCGAGCTTCTGAAGGTCACAGCCGAGAACCTCTGCACATGCGGCCATGAATGATTCTGAGACCGGAGTGACGTTGCCTGCGAGCGTTTCGCTCAACTCAACTTCAGACAGGCCAGAAAGCTGCATCAGTTTTTCGAGCAGTTCGCCTTTTTCAAGTTCCACTTTATCCATGTGACCTTGAACATACTCGGCCACCATTGCACCCTTGGCTTTCAACACGTCCATACGCAGATCCCTCAGAGATTTGTAATTAGAAAGCGAAAAAGTCGAGTCGGGTTGCGCTGGAATGCTTACAATCGAAAGCTCCTGCAATTCCCAATCTTTGATCAGCTTACCACCAGTTTGCGGATCTTCCTCAACCGTCTCATCTGCGAACCGGACAGAGAACGTGCAAAGAGTGCCGTCCTTAACCAGTTCACGGACGTATGACACCTTATCATGGTCCACGCCCGAAACCGCAGCCTTGACGTACAAACCGTCTTCCTTGGGGGTCACTTCAACAACCCGACCAATGGGGTAGTTCATGTCATGGTTAAAAAGCAGGATTGGGTTTTTCTTGTAGCGTTCCAATTTGACGCTCATCGGGTCCATGCGTTCATTGTAGGCATCTTTGGCAAAGTAGTTTGCATACCCTTCAATGACCACATCGTTCTCGTTTGGCTTTGCGCCAAGTGCTTTGAAGCGGAAATTCATCACATCACTCCTTCATAAGATTGGCGATATCTTGCCTGACTTTATCAATATCCTGCGGGAAAATTGTGATCATACTACACCTACAATTCACTGCATGTTTAGCCGGTGCGCGTGGGTCCCTTGGATAAGAGAGTTGGTCTTCAAATTCCTCGTTCCAATTCTTCTCCACACCGTGAAGCGATACATGGTCAGCGGTGTCGCTTGGGTTCCGCCCGCGTACACGCTCATCAGCCATTGTAACCCAGATCTTCTTCAGCTCAGGGACAGCCTTGGCCACTGTTCGCATCATTGACGCTTGGCCTATAGAGATTGCTGTCAGTGTTTCTGTCCGGGCAATCCGGCGCGCTCGCATCGCAGCCTTGTCCGTGAAGTAACCACGGATGTTCTCGATGGTCTCGGCGGTCGTGCGGCCTTCTTTCACGCCCTCAAGAACAATGCTCATCACTTCGTCGGTGGTTGTTTTGTTGATGCCTTCAAAAGAAGCAATCCCGCGTGCCTTGAGGAAATCCAAACGCCCCTCTCTGTCTATCGCAATCGCCGCCAAAATGGATTCACGCGCAGGAGCGTCAAAGACGGTCGCTGCTTGCACGCGGTAGCCGTCCTCAAGTGCTGGTTCCAAAACTTTGTTATATCGCTCCAGATAGTCTGCTTGGAGCTTTTTGAGTTCTTCCTCGATTATCTCTTTCAGCCGGTCCTCGTCTTCGCCCTTCGCGCGGTAAACGGTGTCCACACCCTTAGCCGCTATCTTGGCGCTGTCCGTGAACAAGTCGAGTGCCCAAAGAACCATCTCAGGTTCAGGCTTTTTTGAGGCGTCCTCGATATCCTGCGAGAGTGCCTTGATTGAATCTTCATTGTCGTCCATCTCGTCGATGCGCTCCATGCGCGCGACAATCCGCTCAGCCCAATCTCTGCCCTCATCGCCACCCCAAAGAAGGTGGGCAATGTAGCCGTTCGAGGGTGGGTCAACTTGGGTCAGGTTATCGTGCTGGTGGCGTGCAAAGAATGAACGCATCCGGCGCACTGTATCGGGTGAGAGGTTCTCTCTGTTTTTCAATTGAACCGCGCGCGCTACGCCAACAGACGTTCCGCCGCGACCAAACTCCTCGCGCAATTTAAGGCCGCGCTCTGCGTTCTCGGCCATCTTCTGCGTTGGTTGGAAATCAATCGCATCGTAGGGTGCCTTGAGATTCTGTTCAGGCACCTCAAGGAGTGCTTTGGCTTCCGTGACAGCAGGGGAGATGTTCGGTGTCTCGGGCTGTGTCGCCACAACTTCGGGGTTCACTTGGATGGACTGGAGCACAGGCGGTTTCGAGCCGGGGAGCGCATCACCACCGTTGACGGGTGGTAGCTGCCACAACGCTGCACGCACCTCATTGAGCGTGTGCGACTGGAGCATCTGAATCGAAAGGTTTGCCTTCGCGTCAAGATTCTCCTGCAACGCCATCACGCCCGAATAGTCAAAGCGCAATTCCTCGTTCTGTCCCAAAAGTCTCTGTTCACGGAAATACTTCGACATCGCCGAGGCAATCGAGTCACCCGTCGGACGGACTGCCGACTCCCAGAAATACCTCAGCGCCATCTTCGCCTCCTCAGACCCAAGCGAGCCTGCGGATTGCATACCGACCACATGCTTTGGGATGTGGAGCGTGTTGAGGATGGTCTCACGGTTTAGGTTAATCAGATCGACAAGCTGCTGATCAGAGATCTTGTTCTCAGCGGTCGTTATCGACACACCTTTGGGAAGCAGCATTGTCCTGCGTTGGTTGCGTCTGCCTGTGTAGGCTTGCTCCATTGATTTGAGGAGCCGCTGTGCAGACAACTCGTTCGCCTCACGCTCAAGCGAAAGGATAAACTGTGGGGTCGCGCCCTTGAGATAAAAGCTATTGAGATATTCTTGCGAGTAGCGGTTAAAGAGCAATGATTTGCGCGCGGGTACAAAGGGCGACAGGCCATAGAAAACACTCGCGGGGTTCGGGCGTTTCACATGGCAGATCTCTTGGATTTTGTAGGATGTGGGTTTGTTGTCCGTGAACGTCTCATCCACGCCATTGGTCACTAGGTATGTTTTGGGTAGCCCGCCCTCAAACTGGTACGAGACCCGCTCGAAGCCCACGGGGATCATGCTGCCTGATTTCGGTGCAAAGAAGAAAAACGCATTGCCGCCCAAGATGTAGTCAGCAATCACCGAATAGAGGAACTGTGTCCCATCTTGGTACTCGTTTGGGTTCTTGAGCATTTGGTTCAGCTTGTGGCGCTCGGAAACAGGTTTCCACGCATCTGTGTTGTTGGCCGTGTTCTCACGCGCAAACACGCGCAACGGGACAGTTGACAATGGTTGTGCGTAGGCATCGACCGTGATGTACACCCAGTCCTCGCCAAAGAATAAACTCTTGAGCGTGCGGGCGTCCATCAACGCTTGATTCTCTGAACTCCAATTCCCTAGTGCCGCATCGTCCCAGTCTGTCGGCTCAACGCTTTTCAGCGGGGAGAGCTTTTCTGACGATGGTCGCGCTTTCAACTTTTTCTTCATTGTCCTTGACCTCAACAATCCCAAGCCGCTCGATTTTCATTTCCTTTGGTGCGTTGAGAACAAGGCGTGCGCCGCGTGTGGCTGAGACCAGCAACACATGGTTCCCTATCTTCACCGCCTCGCCTTTTTTAAGCTCAACAACCAACGCCATCGCACACATCCTATCACAAGAGGTGCATTGCCTGTACCGCTCCCAACTCGCTCTTTAGCTCATGCAAATATGCAAGTGCCATGCTCATCGCATCCACGCGGTCGTCGTTCGGCGCACGCGGGAAACCGCACACCTCACCCAACCAATCGTTTATCCACGGTGCCTGATCGTAGGGCGGTAAGTAAATATCGCCCGCGCGAATCAGTGGTGATACCCGCTCAAGGCGCTGTATCTTGTCACCCCTCGGATCGTACAGCACAAGACCAGAAACTTCTCCCTCAAGGTCACTCTCAATCGCCGGTCCGTTGGCTTTATTTTCAACCAACACCGCCGTCGCCTGCGGCCAACGCTCGCACATCTCCCTGATAGCATCTCTGCTCTCAGTATAGCTCCATCGCCCGCGCATCTCGTCAAGAAGATAACGCTTCGAGCCGCGCGCACCCCAAACCTGACCCACCACATACGATGAGCCTGCTGTCTGTGACCGTGAAAAACGAAGGTCCCACGCTTGGATGATCAGATCCATCTCAGGCGCTACGTCAAACTCCCTAAACCAGCGCGCCTTCAATATCTCACCACCCACCGAAGCAGGACGCTGCTGATAAAGCGCATCCCACCAACGGTTCGGCAACGCTTTTTTCATCTTCTCCAACGCGGCTAGGTCGAACCTTTCCGGGTGCAGTGCCTCACCCATCTTCCTGAACGGCTCATCAAACTCCGCAATCGCAGGGAAGTTAATCACCTCCCAGTGGTCGCCCGTCTTTGCATCACTCTCTGCAATCAACCGGCCCGTAATATCGTCCTTGTGCCAGCGCGTGTTCACAACAATGATCCCGCCACCGGGTGTCAAACGTGTTCGTGCCGTTGAGTTGAACCAATGCCACATATCATCCCGCACCCGTGGGCTGTCTGCCTCGGCCTGGTCTTTAATCAGGTCATCGCAAATAAGGATATGCGCACCGCTGCCCGTCAACGCACCACCCCTGCCCACCGCTTTGTAGGTCGTCGGTATCGCAAAGTTCGACCCGTGAAACATCTTCCATTCCTTCACGGAAAATTGGTTCGGGTCTAAGCGCGCTGTCGGCCAAAGTGTTTGGATATAAAGCTCCGTCATCAGTGAACGTGCTCTCCGTGAAAGACGGTCGGAGAGATTCGAGCCGTAGGTCGAGACAATAATCTCCCACCCCGGATTATTGAGCATCGCCCAAACAGGGAACCGTACTGAGATGGTCTCGCTTTTAAGGTGTCGCGGGGGCATGCACACAATCAGTCGCGGGCTTTTCTTCTCACGGACATCTTCTGCGAACTTTTGCAGCTTTTCGCAAAGCTGATGGTACAACCAACCGTCTGAGAAATTAGGAACCGTGGAGGCTACGAACCTGTGCAGGTCACGCTTCCTCAACTCAAGTTGGATTTGTAGAAATTCTTCGTTGGTTAATTTCACCTACCAAAGTTCCTCTGTCGGCTGTGTAAGCATTAGTGTTTCAAACGCTTTACGCGCCGCTTGAGGCACAACAGCATTTCCAAGTGCTCTAATTCTGTGTGTCCTGTGCGGTATCCCATCAGCATTTCGACCCACTCCGGGTTCAAGACAAGATTGACTGGGTACAGCGTCGGGTCTGTAAGGTTCTGAGGGTGACAACCCGGGTGCACAGCTTCGCGTAAGTTTGCTGGTGCGGTTCTGCCCTTTCTCGCGATCTGAAATTGCTTGATCAGTGCTTCCCTCGGTCTTGGTAGGTTTCCGTCTAGGGTGTTTGGCGTAGGCCACAATGCGTTTTGGTTCGTGCGCGTGTTGTTCGCCTTTGCCTGCTGGCCACAAATGATCGCTGATGCTGTCAATGGAGGCGTGTTGCGAATAAATTCTGATGGCGATCCGTTGTCTTTGTAGTCGCGTGCCGTCGGCGTAGGCCAATAACCACCACCTGTTTCGCTTGTGCGGTGCGCCGACTTCGGCAGCGGATAAACAACACCATTGTGCATGATACCCTGCTGCGGCAATTTCCTTGAGGACGACATCAAGTCCGTTATTGCAAATGGCTGAGACGTTTTCGAGGAACACAAAGGACGGTCTAAATTCCCGAACAAGTCGCATGACGTGAAAGAAAAGACCGCTTCTTGTTCCTTCAGCAATTCCAGCTTGCCTTCCTGCGACGCTAACGTCTTGGCAGGGAAAGCCGCCACAAATGATGTCGATGTCAGTGTCGAGTATTTCGCTGTTGAGTGTTGTAACGTCGTCCCAGATTGGAGCACTATCCAATTCACCTGATTGCATCCTTTCCAAAAGAACTGCTTGGCAATACGGTTCAATTTCGCAATAGGCGACAGTCTGAACGTATGGCCTCAGTGCCAACGCAATTCCGCCGATTCCGCTGAAAAGATCCAAACATCGCATTTCTTACCTTTCAGCCGCGCTTGGTCATCAAAAAAGTTCCTTCGTTATGACCGTGAACTTTCGAGCATCTTTCTGAGTTCTTCGTCACTCATCTTCTGCACATCGACTGTCGATATCTTCCCCTTCATCTGCTTTTGGTCGCGGATTTGGGTTGTCTTCTCAATCGCCGCGCGCTGCTTGATATCCACGCGCTTCACATCCGACCACTTCTCTGGATACTTGCGTTCGAGTAACCATGAAGCAGCTTTCCAGTCGTCCTGTGCGTGGCGCATGATCTTGTCAATGAGGAAAAGTGAGAAGCGCATCTCGGCTTCGTTCAGTGCCTTAAAGAAATCCGGGTTCTTCTCTGCGTACTTCCGGATATCCAGCGGTGAGACGCTCACATAAATGCACGCCTGCTCGTAGGTCAGACCCCGTGAAAGAGCATCTCCCATCTTCTCGGCTATCTGCATCGCTGTCGAAGGCGTTATCTTTTCGACGTAACGCTCCGAGTCAGCCTCTCCACGCTCAAAAAGCCTCTTGAGCTTCGCCTCGGCAAAGTCGTTGGGCAATATCCGTGACTGGAGAGCACGAATGCTTGTGTCGAACTCCGGGTCGTCTCTGAGAGACATGAAGGTTTCTGGGCTGATTTTGAGATTTGCGAGGGTCTCTTTGAGCATTGTGCCGTTTGCCAGATCGTCGAGGATTCTGCGTTTTATGTTGGCATTGCTCTCTGTCTTGATTTCCATCCGTGAACATCCTGTTCGTGTGGTTTTGGTGAGAGTAACACGGAGATTGGGGGGAGGGGAAATCCCGAAATTTTGGTGGGGTTTGTCGAGGGGGCTTTTCCACCCAACCCCCCAGAATCTCTGTACTTTCTATCCCCCCATATACATTGGGCTTTTTATCACATACTAATCAATAGGTTACATTTGGCATGGGAGTTGCTAATAGCAAGCGGAATGCCTGTTTTTAAGGTGTTGAGGATCAATGGGTTATAGGTTATGGGGTCTAAGCCGTTGAAATTGCGGAGGAAAAATGACCAAACCACACCTTTCTCCCTCTCCTAATAACTAATCTGATTTTTGCAACATCCAAGAGTCAATCATCTGTCTTTATCAACAAATAACACAAACAAACAAAAAAGCCCGCTCCGAGCAACGGAGCAGGCAAACATCCGGAGACGAGACCGGAGACTAAGCTATCTTTTTAGGACCAGGACAAAGCGGAGACGCGGATGTTTAGGGTCATGGTATCTCGCAATAACAGACACTCGCTTGTACTCGGCAATGGGTGTCATGGATAGCAGAGCGGAGCGTAGGTCATCATACACGCGCCAGATGACGCGCGGACGGGGTGCATCGGACCAATACAGTGTCCCGCGTAGATCTTTGAATGTGTCATGGGTGGAAAATAGGGCTGTCATAGAAATGTTCTCCTGTTTTCTCTTGCGTTTCGAGCGCAATTCCCGCGCTCATGTTTTTCGGCAAGAACGAGTGATCTCTTGCCTTCGTCATCCCAAGGTTTTCGTCTGCACCCATTCCGGTACAGGTTTCTTCCCTTGATCAATGTTTTTTCGCCGTTCTCCAGCAACAGCGTGAAAGTGTGTTGTTGTTTTTGCGCTCCGTAAGAGTCAAAGATGATCTTTCCTCGGATCGTCTCGGTCCCAACAAATTTTGGTTTCCGGAACGAACCTGAGAAAATTGCGCGCTCAAATTCAACTTCATCACCAACACAGGCATCGCCTGTGCAGTCTATTGTGTATTGTGTTGTCATTCTTCACCCGCCTTTCTGTCTGACTCAGCCTTAGCCTCAGCGTCAATAATTGCATACACGATCGTGTTGATAATTCTCTTGATCTGAACGCGCGGACAATTGATTTTGACCAATTCCGTGACGAGAGCGTGTAAGATCGTGTATTGAGGCATTGTCACGCACTTATCGATCGTCGTTGTGTCCATTATTTCATCGGCTTTGCACCCAATAACGTCAGACGTTGATCTGATGTTTTTGATTTTCATAATGCACCCCAGTTTTTGATTGACGAACGTCTCTCGTAACGATCATTGTCACGCTGGATAACGCGGAGCTTTTTCCGTTGTTTTGAATTGCACAGATCGTGGAATTCTTGGGAACGGACAGATCTTTTTTGGAAGCCGTAGTCGTAAACAAGATCCACAAAATCAGCATCGGAGATCATCCTAATATCGTTCTTGAGCATAATTTTCTCTGTCTCCGAGAGAGGCGAGTCATCGGGAGAAAATGTACGGGAATAGTTTGAGTGATAGATTTCCGAGAGATCTGGAGCGGGAACGGGGACGGGAATAGGCCGGAGACGATGTGTCTCTGCGGAATTTTCGGGAACGGAAGCGGAGATCTGCCCGAAGGCATGGGTGGAATAATTGCCTGAACCGTCAGTGTGCAACGATCCTGACGATTGGCGGATCATGTAAAACCGATCTGATTTTGTGTCGATAATAAACACATTTGCGAAAGTCTCTCCGAGGGCTGAGAGAACGGACTGGATCTTGTCGGGAGACGTTGTTTTGAGCAGATCGCAGAGCATCATGGAGTCGACCGGATGCAATTTTGCACCGGCGGATGACAATATCCCATTATGCATAACAATATAATCACCTTGAATAAAAGCATGAGTTGCAGTAACTCCGCGCGCCCATGTTGTCGCGTTGCGGGTGTGGATAAAGACACGCCGGAATTCTCCGGAACGGAGAATGAGAATTGCGGAACTTAGATCATGGGTTTTGAGAATTTGATAATTATATGATTGATCGACTGTGACAATAGCTATTCCGTGAGGATTGGATGCATGATCGGCGGCAAGGCGCTCGATCAGAGCATCGGTCACGGTGTCGGTTGAGATAATTGTACACATGCTGAGATCTCCTAACTGGGTGTTGAATTATGCTGCCTCGGATTGATCGGCTGTGACCAGAGCATTGTACGATTCAGTGTAGGTCATTCCGTTCCGAGCCGCGTGCAAAGCGATCCGCTGAAATGACGTTCCGATTGGGAGCGACAATTCGAGAACGGGTCTAGTTATTGCTTTGTGATATGCCTCGGTCACAATGTTGAGACACAGGATAGCATCGGCTGAATTATCGATGTTGCCGAAACACCGGAATTCCCATGTGTTCCCGCGATACGCGACAAAACGATATTTCTGATCGTCGAGTTCAAAATTAAAATAACGATTGAGGCTATCGGTTTTCCAGCGTGTACGGACTGACGCGGGAACGCGCGGATCGTTCAGGATCTCTCTCATGAGAAATGCCTGAAATAGTTTTGAGTGCTTTGGTTTTGAGTCAATAATTGAAGCATGAATGTGGAACGAGCATCCAGTGTCCACGGTAAATTGAGCTGATGACAGAGCCGTGAACAGAGCAAGAGCATGAGCGGATGCCTGATTTAGTGTCTGAGGACCCATCGTTGTGATCTCTGGTCCATCCACCGATCCGTCAGGCTTCCAATTCAGATCTCTCAGTAGATCGGCGGGAATGTGGAGATGATCGGTCATGTATTGATCGAACGGAATTGATTGATTTTCCGTATATTCCTCGGTGACTGTCTCCGATTGGATGACCGGCAATTGGGAGACAACGCGATCTAATTGGAGCCGTCTCAGATATGCATAAATTGCTTTGATCTTTGCACAGAGAGCGGGATTGGCTCTTGTCTGAGCGATCAATTCCAGCAACACGCGATCGGGAGTGTTATCGTAAAAATCGAACGGGCGGGATCGTGAATAATTGTTTACACATTCGGAGAAAGTTTTTAGGCTATGCCGTTCGTAATAGGATGAAAAAACAGAGATTTTAAGATCCCGAACATCGGAATTTTCGCGGTACAATTTTCTAAGTTTTAGTCCGATTTTTTTTGTGATCTCAGAAGCATTGGCCCTTATCGCGTTCTCTTGGTGCAGATCCATGCTGGATCTGTATTCCGCAATATCTGTTTTCTCCCGTGTCCGTGTTCTGGTCACGGGAACGCTAACACTATTTAGAGCGCGCCAATTTTTGCCTGAGATGCTTTGCGTCTCAAGCTCAAAACCAACACGGATCAGATCGCGGAATTGTTGTAATGTACTTTGCTTTGCTAGTTGTATTGTCATGATACGATCTCCTGATTTATTTTGATGATTTTTTTGCCTGTTTTGCTAAGCGAGTAAAATGCATTTGATCTGCAATTTTTTTGTCAAAATAACTATCGACAAAGTAATTAACGATAGGGATCATAGGGATCGCGATCATAAAAGCGGTAAACACATAAAATTCTAACATCTCTCGTCTCCAATCTATTTTGATCCACCGACCACCGGCGGATCGATCCTTTATCGGCATAAAATTGAGTTTACTTTAGTGGTTTTTGATGCTTTAAGACGATCCGGAACGGGATCAAGGTGTTGCAGGATCGGGCATCGGCGAAACACCCCAAAATCGACCGGCGGAACGCTGGAAAAGCGTAAAAATCACTTGAAAATCAGGATGTTTGAACGGTGTCGAATAAAATCAACGGCTTAACAAAGCGGCCTAAAATCAATAACTTAGCAAAGCGGTTTGATATCAGCGGCTTAGCTAACCTATTGAAAAGTAACGGTTTTGTTAAGCTATTGAAAAGTAACGGTTTTATCAACCCATTGAAATGTAAGGAAAATCTCCACGGTCACGGTCTCTGATGCAAAAAGGGGGGTGCCGGGGTGCAAAAACGCACATGGGTACAGGAAAATTTTGGATATGGCTGAGTGGATAAATTTATTATTGGTGATCGGAATTGTTTGTGGTTTGGGATGCGCATTGGGAGTGCTGGTATGGAGCTGGACAAAATAATCACGCTGATGAACGCGCTACGTTTGCAGATGCGCAAGACGGACGAGCGGGTCCGGACGCTGGAACTGCAAATGCAGAAGGTGGTGGAGCGCTTGGAAACGGAACGGCGGGAGAACCAGCGGCTCCGGGAAGAAGTGGTTCTCTTAGGGGGCGGGGGCTGAAAACGCCACATGGATAGGGGGAAATTATGTTGAGCATAGAGAAGGCTAGTAACGGCTTTATTGTCCGTGAAGAAGAGGGTGTCGTGACGGTGTACCAAGCTGAGTTCAATAGCGTGAACGTGGCATTGGCAGCGGTGATACGCGACCTGATAGAGAAGATGGCGGATGAGGAGGAGATACGCATTAAGGTGGATGTGGGGCCGTGAAAACAAGGGACGAGATACTCGCAGCACTGCGGAAGTTTGATGGCGCGCAGGTGACGGCAACGCAGATACGGGAACACCTCACAAAGCCAATCGGCAAGAACACGATCAATTGGCATATCAACCGGCTTGTCCAGCAAGGTGTGATTGAGGCACAACGCACGAGTTCAAAGAACGGAAATGTGGTGAGAGTGAAATGAAGATTTACATAATCTGTTTTGATAACGAGCATATTGGTTACCCAAAAGTCTTCCTGAATCGTGACCTCGCTGAGAAGCGATTGTACGAGATGCAGTACGAAATGGATGTCAAAGATGGAGCTGACAGCAAAAGTCACTGGTATTCGGTTGACGAAATGGAAGTGGAAGAATGAAACAAATTGAAGACGCACCGAAAGAACTGCACGATTTATTTGAAAAAGAATTAGCAAAATGGCCGATGCCTCCGGATAGACAAACTGAATATTCATTTCGCTTGGCTGTTCAGCATTTCTTTTTCTTAGGCTTTAACATTGCGATGGCAACAGGTGGACTGAGGCCAAGGAAAAGAATCGCTGAAATCATGCAGACCGATGACAAATTGATTGCCATATCGAATGAAAGAAAAGCATACGTTTGGAACGAAAACGATATGAAGTGGGAACCGATGCCAGACTTACCGCAGGATTGAACCATCCGGAATCTCCTGATAACTGAGGAGCCACAATGAGCAAGAAAACCTACCCGCCGTCATTCCTGCACGCGCTTGAGGAGATTGCGGGCGTAAGAGATGCCGAAGGACACGCTAACGAGACAGAAGTCCTCAAGCGTATCATCGAGGATACGTTATGGATGGCGCAGCGGTACGCGGATGGACGGAGCACCTACGCGGTGGGGATGTTCAACAACGCTGTCCACGCGCTTGACGCAATCGGCCTGAGCGGTCTTTTTAAGGCCGACAAACGCTTTGCAGATGACGGGATGTACGGACGCTACAATCCTGAGACACGAAGGCATGAAGGTCAGTAATTGTAATCGTTCGAGGTATCGGCATACAGGTACTCGATAATATCGCGCGGGCTTGATTTCCATTCCCAAACTCGCCCATCTTTGGTCTTCCAGACAGCGAGGACATCTTTATCGCCTTCACGGATATATCCTTCCGCGATGGGCTGTGACTGATAAATCTTAGTGATCCTAACAATCCGACCGTCGCGGGTGCCGTAATAGCCGAGGCAGGTGATCATTGAAGTTTTCCCCAAAACATCCGATATAGGAAGTAAAGTGAGGGATAACATGGATATTTACAAGGGCGGCAGATGCGACGAATGGGGAACACCGCCAGAATTATTGGAAAAATTAAACATTAAGGACGCTTTCGACGTGTGTGCGTCGGAAGAAAACGCAAAGTTTACGGAGTATTGGACCGTGAACGACGATGCGTTGAGCAGGGAGTGGCCGCTTGGGAAGCTGTGCTGGATGAACCCGCCGTTCTCGCAAGCCGAGGCTTGGTTCAAAAAGGCCGCAAAGGAGGCCGCCAGAGGCGTTCAGGTGGTCGCCATATACAAAGCAACCAACTTGGAAACAAAAACGTGGCAGGAGGCTATCTTCCGCCATTGTGACGGAATCCTGTTTTTGAAGGGTCGAACCGAGTACGTCAGGCCGGACGAGAAGGGCGGCGGGGTGCCGTTCGGAAGTGCAATCATTTTTTACAACGTGCGGTGGGCCGCGACGGGAACCACTCACCTTGGATTTTTTGTCAAAACACACGGAGGTGTCTGGTGACGAGAGAGATTACAAATATCAACGAAGATGATTTCGTTATCATCGAGGAGTTCGACGGGCGCGGGAATAAGATCCGGCGCGCAATCCGCAAAGCAACCGAGCGCAGGGAATTTGCACCCGCAAAGATCCACAACAAATACACAACCGGCGCGCAGAGAACCAAGATTGTGCCGTGTGCATACTCCGATCAGGAGCAGTGGGAGGAGTACGCGCAGATATTGTCACGCAGGATTGGACTTAAAGTAACAGCAGGTCATGCAAGGCCGCTTGGGAAATACTTGGAGTTTGAACTTGTGCGCGGAATTGTGAACCGCGTGTACTGCGACTACATGACTGAGGACGGGGTATTTCCCGTGAGACACATGGTTGAGACATTCCGGCATAACTACATCAAGAATCTTTACAACCTCGCGCGTAATCGGTTCTTTAACATGATTTGGAAGAACAACATTGTCATCCGTGAACTACACGACAACAAAACGCAGGCGTTCAAGAACAGAACAGAGAAACTCAAGCGCGGGCGTATGAACGGCACGAAGACTGCGGCAGAGGCGGCGGAGGAACAGCGCGAGTTTGAGATGGACAAGATTAAGAAGCAGAACAAATACAACCAAAAGAAAGAGCGCATGGAGAACTTGCAGGTTTATTTGCGTTCCGTTGAGGAGGAGAAAAAGAAATGAAAACAGTGGATGAGATTGCGAAGAAGGAAAAGAAAAGTCCCAGATGGGTTCGGATGCAGATGGCTGCGGGAAAGTATCAGGCCATCAAGATCGCAGGAACGTGGCTTGTATTGGAGCCGCATGAACTATTGCTGGACGTGCGCAAACTCCCGCTCGAGCTACGCGAGGCTCTCGTCCGGCACGCTAAGATGGAAGCTGATAAGCTCATGGAGATCGGTGTCGCCGTTTAATCTCCAACCACGGTCGAGTGTGTATGCAACGGCGAATGCGTCCCACTCGTCCTCATTCTTTGGAAGCGTATCAAGCCTATGGTGCGCTTTCTTAAACTCTCTTTGAAACTCCGCTTTCTTTGGGATGTGCCTGCCGACACAAAACTTACGGACGGTTGAGACCGGCAGAGAGACACAAAGCATCTTTGCAAAGAACATACCGACCTTGAGACCGCCTTGGAGTTCGGCAAGTGGTGTCACGGCAGCGGATGATTTTGAGAAGGCGTAGTTCTCAATGGCGACAATCTTGACCTCATGCTTTTTCAGGATAGCCAAGATCTCCGCAACCAACTTAGCAAGGCGTTGATTCTTCTCCACGTCCGATGGACGGACACCCAACTTGTTACCGCGACAAGTGTAGAAGTAAGTGCGCTCGGGCGTGACGACACAAATACCAGTCCCGGAGAGTGAAGCGTCAATGCCAGCGAGATTCATTCCATAACCTCAATCACGTCGATTGAAACATACTCTCTGCAATCGAGAGATGTTTTGATTTTGAGCTTCTTAACTTGTTCTTCACTGTAACAGAAAAAGTCGGAATAATCACGAAACAACTTTGCGACCTTGAATGTATTGATAGGCTCTGAAGAGTAACAATGTACTGACACATAGATAAAACCACTGAACTTTTCGCCAACATTTTCGTGCAGGTAGTCTTGAACCTCAATGGTACCATAAGAGGAGGTAAGTGGAGATTCGAGTTCGATATTGAGCGTGAGGTGTTGCATGGTGATGGTCTCTGATGAATGGATGCCGTTATTGAACGAGTGCCTTGCTATCGCGCTTCAATGTGTTGAAGACGAGGAGACAGCAAACGCGATTAAGTTGTTGATGCGCCACTTGGATGAACAGGAGATGAATGAGTTGGGAATTGGATCTGTTCGGGTGGTGAAGGGCGCTTACGAGAGTACCGAGCTGAATTAAGACCGAAGCGATAACGCGCGCCATCTGAGGCCGCGTCAGAGATACGCTCGATGAGTTCATCGGCTTCCATCTTTCTGATGACGACCTTGAGCGGAGTTTCGGAAAACAACTTGTCTGTCATATTGACCAATTCAGAGACGCGGATTTGTTTCCACGCGCGTTCATCTAAAATCTTTTCAAACGCGGCCCACAACAACGCGCCCTGCATACCATACTCTTTTGCAATTTTTGTATTGATCGTAATTCTCACCGCACAAGCTCCTTCATTTTTTCAAAGAGAACCAGATGCGGATGGAAGTACGCACGCGCGGCGTTGTACAAGAAGAATGAGCAGACCAAAAGACAGGCCACGCCACAACAGCGCAGGAAAATCTTTTTGTTCGCTATCCTATATCTATCAAACGCACATCTGATTTGTTGCGGTTGATATATCGCGGAGGAGCCGAAAAATAAAGCAGCGACACCAAAAATAATCAACGCCCAAAAGAAATTATGCTGGAACTCCTCGGCTATCAGGATCGATCCCATTTCAGAACTTGGGTTCATTATTCCGAGGTTTATGAGTTGAAGTGCGTTTTCTTTCATTGTCTGTCTCCTTCAGTATTTCCCACACGTCAGCGCGCTCATGTTCGTCAAGAGCGTTCATCAAGTGCTGATATTCGATACCACTTGTCCTGTGTGCTGATTGCACAAGCCTAGCAAGTTCATGGCAATGATTACGCCAAAGTTGAACTATCCTTTTCTTTTTTGAGAACGAACACTGAGATTCCTTTTCCATGAGAGAACACCTCAAGCTGCGCACAACGCATAAGCCTCATGCGCGCGTAGTTGTGAACGCCTTCGAGTTGATTGCCGTTGCGATCAAAAAGGCGTGTGACGGTTTTTGTTCTTTTGCTGTTCGGCTGGTGAGGATGTGACTTCTCAATCCTTTGAACCAAGTAACCACCGCCAGAAAGAACGTCCAGTACGCGACAAACCCGCGTCGATGTAAATAGCATCCAATAAAGCTCCGGGTCGGTCGCCGCGCATGTTGCTTCCAATTTCTGTTCCATCTGCATAGTAATACGCGACCTTGTTATCGAATGAGACCGTTAAGATGTTATGGCATTGGCTGCGCACAACGCCGTATCCGTATTTTTTATCAAACACCCTCTGGCCAGATTTCAGCAGAATCTTTTTCTGTAAACTTTTCATTCTTATCCCCGGGCTTGACGACAACGTAAATCCTTTTGTCTGAATAACGGGACGTGCATGGTCCCATTTCAGAAAGGATAAACCTAATCATATCAGCGCAGGTATCAACTTCGTCATGTTCGCCGCCAAAGGCAAAGTATTGATTTTCATCTTCAATCGTGCGCTCAAGAACAAAGCCGTTGACCGCGTGTGTGATCTTTATTTCCATTGTAACTCCCTCATGCACTGTTGATACGAGACCGTGAGCGAATGAATGACTGTTGGTTGTGGCGCGTCCATCAAGATACGCATCGACAGAGTGCGCTCTGACGAATGGCTTGTTACCTTATTTGTAACGATTATTTTCGCTTCGTGAGAGCGCGGATCGACTTCTATGCGCGGTGGGTAATTCGGGTCGATAGGTACGGACTTGAGGCTCTCCCGCCCCCTGTTCTCTGCCATAAGCACGAATTTCATCATCTGATTTCCCTCCAAAATAAGTATCCTGAACCTTTGTGAACCCATCAGAAGATTTCCGGTAGTTCCAGCGTTCAATGCACTCTTGAGCGAGGTCTTCTATTTGATCATTTTTTGATTTGAAGATCCACGGCCCGAGCGCATCACAACTTCTGCAACGCACACGCATCGAAGTACCGAGATGAGAGCAGTCGAATGATAGGCGTGTTGATTGACAAAATGGGCATGGTTTCGCGTTGTGCATGGTGGAAACTCCGTGAATGGGTGATGGATTCCCTAAAGGGAAGGGTCGAGTGTTGCAAGCACAAACTTGTAACATAGCGTGCAGATTGCAATAAAAAAATAGTGCTTCATTTTCTCCCAGATATTCCGTTATAGGAAGTAGGGCCGGAGGTCGGCTGTGGAGGTGTGGGATGAAAACAATTGCAAGTGACTTTGTAGAACAAGCGGCTAAGTGCGGGCGCGATGCTCGCACTGGGTTTCGAGTTGATGGATGGCAAGATATTGCCAATGCCGCGCGCGCAGCGGCATTAGAAATTAAATATCCACACGGAGGAAATAGCTACGACGCGACCGTAGAACTACGGCTCGCTGATGATAGCAAACTCATAATCAACAACCCGCGACAAGCAGCGTTCGCGGGTTATATGCAAGAGGTGTAAAATGATAATTCAAGACGACAGAACAGAAGAACAAAAGCAAACACACACAGTTCTGATTGTTGGCACTGATAGCTTTATGTCGGGATGGGGAAGGGCAAAAGACGGCGTATCCTACGCTGCATGGGCGACAACGGATATCGGCCTGAACGAGACACTCCAATGGATCAAACAAAGATCAGAAATGAAACGAGTCAGAGTTGTTCGTGGAGAATACCGCCCGAAAGGTAAGGGGCATTGCCATATTTACGTTTCAAGATGGGGGTGAACTATGATCGAAATAAATAACATCGAACATTTCCGTGAAGCATTGAGGTTTGCCCGCGCAAGTTCTCGGGAGACGCGCAAGTCATTCCTGAATGCAATCGGGATGCTCAACCGCATCAAGAGGAACTCAAAAGAGAAATTATGCTTGTCGCCAGACTGGGTTAAGCACAGCTTTATTTTCGCTTTTGAGCGGCCCGATGGGAAACGGTCGCTTTGGGGTGGTTTCATCCTTCACGGGTATGAGGAAACTCTGTCCGTGACAGTGGATGAGATAAGGTATCCTCAGTGGAGGATACACACATGAAAGAGTTGGTCATCAAAGCCTGCCCGGGGCTTGAGCGCGAGGTGTGTGCTGAGTTCGCCCGAGTGGGCGAGTACGGGTACCCGGCCAAGATTGCGCTGATGGGGTACATCGACCGCTCTGAGGGTGCAGTCTCTCCGGCAGCCACCCAACGCGCTCGGATGATCGTCCGGTCGCTTGAGGACGGCTTTATGACCATGATGCGGCGGGAGTACCCCGACGTTGACGTTGACCGGACGCTGCTCGAATTAGAGCAGGCCGAAAGAGCGGCAAAGAAGGCCGTGGCTGAGAAGCAAGATACCAGATAAGGTGAACGTACCAGACACATAGGCAGGAACGAATGGCGGGGCTATTCCCCGCCTTTTTCGTTTATGGCGTCCATGAGGGCGTGGAAAGTCAGGCAATCCGTGAAAAGAAGGTCAACGTAGGTGTCCCAGACGGCCTCGAGGTGTGCCTCGTCGTGCATGGATGGGGTCATAAGACCGAGCTTGGAGTGCTCTGCGCCGAAGACGCAGTGGGCAAGTTCATGAAACACCACCTCACGGCGCTGGAGCGGTCCAAACGACTCCCATAAGGTTTCGTCAATCAGGATGCCGAAGTTCGGTACGCAGTATCCGGCTGCATCAAGGCGGGCGAAATAGATATCCACCGGCTGAACAATACACCCACGCGCATTTGCCTCACGATAAAACATTTCCTTTTCCGCCTCAAAACTAGGCTTCTGTTTGCATGAGGCCAGAGCCGTGAACAAGGCAAGTAGGGCGATGGCTTTCACTTGAACCTCCTAGGTGATGGTTACTTAGAACGTACCAATAATTTGCACCCAAGATCGTCAATATTAAGACGAACATCTTGAAACTTAGTACATATAGTACAAACTTAGGACGGGGGTGTACTATGTTTTTATTCAACGGAGAGTAAGGCAAGTATCAAACTTAGTACACATAGTACGCTCTATAAGAGAGATCTTGAAAAAGAGAAAAAAAAGCCCGAAGGGCTGTCAGAAAGAAAAAGTCTAATAGTTTTAATAATAGTAATAAGGAAGATATAAAATAAAATAAAATACTCGACCCTCAAAATCCTAAAATTTAGTGATTTTGCGGTCGGGTATATCCCCCGTACTAATGTACTAAGTTAGCATTATGTGCATATCAGGCTTGAATAACTTCTTAGTACACCCCTGTTCTAAGTATGTACTAAGTTGTACTAAGTTTTTGGCGAAATCCGCCCAAACCCGAACCAATTACGATGTTTATATCACTGTACTGAGTTTAAGGCAATCACCGCACTGGTCGGTCCACGGCGGGTGTCCTTGGTTTTGACAAGGCCCGACATGACCAAACTCTCGACCGCCTTCTCAATGATTTTGACCTCGCAGTTTCTCAAACGCCTGCTTGTGTTGCGAAGCACACCCAAGCCGACCCACTGACCCTGCGGGGCGTTCCTCTGAAGCTGCTGAAGGATAATCTCACCGATCTCCGCCTCAATGCTCTGACCTGCTTTGTCCAAGACCCGCACCTCCATGTTGGTCACAATCCACTCATGCCATCCTCGTGCCCATTCGATATCCGACGGGGTTATCTTTGGTTCACGGGGATTTCTAGCAATGGCAAGTAGTGAACTTGTACGCAAGATTTTCTCCGCAGCGCGGTTCCAAAGCGACGACGCGAGGTTATTCTCTGAATCGTCACGGGCCTTACGCTGATAGTCCTTGAAAATCGCCTTCCACTCTGCTGCTGATGTACCTGTATAAACCACTGGCCGTGGCTCGAAATAGAAGATCTTCTCTCTCTTTGATCCGATCTTTTCATTGTCTTTAGGTAACACGAAAGTCTCTTTATGTTCCGGCCTACCATCCACTTCACGGAGAGTATCCAAACACCAATCTTCCAAGACAAACTTGCTGCTCTCATCAAAATCGTCATCGCTTGCATAATCTGATTGTACAATATCAAACCGTGAAAGGATGCCGTCAGTGATAAAATCTGCACTCCGGCGCAAAAGGTAGTCAAACTTTTCCGTTGTTCCGCAGCCAATAATGGACAGAAAAGGAAGCCGCACGTCAGGCGTTTTGTCCTGCTCGCGCTTTGTTGAGTAGCCAGAAAGAATCTCACCCGACATGCCCCAGATGCTTAGAATATCGCTGATGAGTTGTTGATCGACCTGGTTCTTACTCTCAACCTTGTTCTGCAAAACACGCAGCGCCTCGTCCATAAAAAGAATCCGCGCGTTGCAATCCGAAAGCTCGAACCTGAGAGCCTGCGATGAACTTGGCATCCTGAGAACCCGATGTTCAGCCACGCGGCGGATAATATCCATCGTGCGGTTCCCGTAGTGCTCCTTACCAGCCGACGCGCCCGCCATGAGGATGTAATAGCTACCAACGTAGCCATGCTTCACGGGCGTGTAATAGTTTCCCTGTGAAAGCCCTGAAAGCGCGCTCAGAGTGCTTGCAATCGCAAAGGCGGGGTGCTTGTGCATAGCCGAGTCGAGTATCGCACTTGCAACCGCCTTAATAAGCGTGTTATCGGGCAATCCAATTGGGCACCCCGGCGGTGGTGGGTTAGGTGTTTCCCTCGAAACGACAAAATTCAACGGCGTTTCATCCAATGGCGGTGTCCAACCCTGTCTGTACGCGAGATGGAAAATAGTCTCGGGAAAAACTCGATTAGCCTCTAGTGAAGCCCACTGTTCTTCCATCTCGTCTTTTTTATACTTCGGGCTTTGTGCGCTCCACTCATCCCAAACTTCAAAAGGCAATCCGGCAGTCTTCAGTGCGCCGCCAACTTTAATCCAATCGTACCGAGACAGATCTGGGCTTATTGCTCTCAACGCATCCATCAGTTCTTCATGGTCAGCACTCCCATCGTACTCGCGTTCTTCGCGCTGTACTTTGCGCTTCTCCGAGCAGACGTTGATGACCCATTGAGGACACTCAGCAAGTGGTTTGTCCTCCGGCCTGAAGCCATCCATCCATTCGTATTGCTTGCCGCTGATATGTTTGCTCGCTGGACCGATAACGTAACTACCGTGACCTTTAAGCTCAACGCCCTGCGCCTTCAGAGCATATCCGCTTGGAAACTCCTCATGCGGCGCGCGGAAGTAATAATGAAATCCATTACCACCCGTATGCACCGTCCATGTTTCAGGAAGCTCACCATACTCGGCAACCAACGCATTGAGTTTCTCAATCCCACCATTGCGCGGGTCGATATCGAGAACAATGCACTGTGTCCCACAAGGCACACCGACGTTGTGGCGTTCTGGAAATGGATGCGGCCAATGACGCGCGTTACCTTGCCAATTGCGCTCTAGCGGATGTTTTCCGGGTGAAGGGCAAGCAGGATTCTTGCACGAACATTGTCCGTAATCATCGACCGAATGAACCGTGAATAATTTCCACTTGAGTTGGTTTAGACTTTTTAGTTCGTCGTTCTTTGAGAGCATGGCAACCCGTCCTTGTGGCGCGTTGGTGATCGAGAGAGTCAAAAATTGGCTTCGGATCTACACCTTGTTCTTTCAGGTAGTTCCAAAGGTCCACATGGATAAAATCGCCTATTTTCAAGAATTTAAGTTTTCCCTGTAAGCACCACTGCCGCACAACCATCTTGCTTGTAGCAAGAATATGCGCGGCCTCAGTAACACTAGCGTATCTCACTGATAAACCCCCATTTTTTTCAATATATGCCAGCAATTTGTTTTCATGTTGACCTATTCAATTTTTTGGTGGTAGTCAAACGGCCACACCTAACAAGGAGAGCCGTATGGAAATCATCAAAGGCAAGCAGCAGCGCGCTTGGAAAGGCTTGATTTATGGTGTCGCGGGCATTGGTAAATCAAGCTTTGCGGCACTTGCACCCAAGCCACTGTTTCTTGACATCGAGGACGGGATTACCCGCATTGATGCCGACAAGACACCCCTCTTAAAAAGCTATGACGAATTTTTACAAGCTCTTAGATGGGCTTATGATAGCGATTATCAGACTATCGTGATCGATACGATGGACTATCTCGAAAATCACATCCATAATCACGTCTGCGTCGTGAACAATTGGAAAAACATCGAGCAGCCCGGGTTCGGCAAGGGCTATGCAATCGCGCAAGAAGAATGGTTCAAGCTTATGCACATCTTCGATAACTTCGTTGCTCACGGGAAGAATATTCTGCTTGTCGGCCATGACCAGATCAAGAGCTATGTCTCACCCGACCAAGATGCCTATGACCGCTACATGATCAAACTGAATCAAAAGTCGGCTGCGCTTGTCGTTGCCAAGATGGATTTTGTGTTCTTCGCGCAGTTCGAGACCATCCTTAAAGAAGACCGCGTAAAAGACGACCGTTTGCGCGCCGTAGGAACAGGTAAGCGTGTCCTGCGTACCTGCGAGACGCCCGCGTGGATTGCAAAAAATCGTTTTGGACTGACGCCTAGTGTTCCGATGGATGATAAGATTTTCGCTTCCCTCAAGTAAATAACACCACAAGGAGTATCTCATGAGTTTTGTATTTCGCCGTGAACAAGCTGAAAACTATTCTGACTCAATGGATTGTCTGCCAGCGGGTAAATATCGCGTGATGATTACCTCGGTCGAGGACAAGGAAACAAAGACCGGCACAGGCCGATATCTCCGCCTCAAGATGCAAGTAGTCGATGGCCAATACACGAATTGGAACACGTCGGACATGATTAACTATCAAAACGACAATCCCAAGGCCGAGGAGATTGGCTGGCAGCAGTTAAAGAAGTGCGTCAAAGCAATCTGGGGGAGCTTCCCAGAGGAGTTCACCGCCGCTGACCTTGAGAACCAAGTCCTCGAAGTTCAGACCAAGGTCGAAGAATACAACGGCTCGATGTCATCTAAGGTCAAGAACTACGTTGTGCAAAAGGATCAGCCTGCCGCTGTGGTTGAAGAAGAAGACGACGTTCCTGAGATGCTTCCAGCCAAGGCTCCCGTGAAGACAACACCTCCACCGCGCGTGTCCCCACGCCCTGCGACCGCCAAGACTAACGTCCCCTTTTGAGGTGAAGCATGGAAAGAGCGTTCCGACGTGACCCTGAGAAGCCCTTTGTTGCGAGCCAGAGCGCGCTCGGAACGCTTTTGACCTGCGAGACCAAGTTCAAGCACCGTTACGTTGATTTGACCCCTCGGGACGAGAATTGGGTGGCACCCACCTATTTCGCCTTCGGGAGCGCATTCCATGAGGCGCTGTATCTCTCGCGCTATGACCAGTCTCAATTCACGGACGATATTTTGCAGTCCGTTGTGGCCGTCAATGGTCTCAATTGGGACAACGACGGTGCAAAGCTCCGCGCGTGTCTTAATTCATACTTTACAAACAACATCAAAAAAGAACGCTTTGTCGCCACTGAAATCGAGATCTTCACGGAAGACTTTGTGATGTATGCCGATGCAATTTTCCAAGATGAAAGCGGGTACTGGTACATCGTCGATATGAAGACCGTTGGTGTTGGGTTGGATGAGATGATTAAGTTCAAGCTCAAGAATGACCCGCAGATGTGCCTCTATGCCTCACACGCCGAACACTTCGCGCGTCAGACCGGCCTCGATCCAAAGAGGTTCATCGGCATGAGTTACCGTGAAATAGAGAAGCCAAGGCAACGGCTCAAAAAGGGCGAAACACACGACGAGTTTGTCGAACGCATTGGTTTGACGAATTATAGGGAAACATTTCTCACACTTGATATGCTGAACATTGAGCAGACGATGTTCAATATGCGCTCTCAGCTTATGCGGGCGCGCGCGTTGAAGACCGATCCGCCAATGCAGAATACCAGCAATTGCAAGCGGAATGGTTCGGTTTGTGAGTTCTGGTCACAATGCTATGGGACACCTTATGTCAGCGTTCAGCCTTGAACACGCGATTTTGTTGTACGCCGTTATCGGTTTGACCTTGTTTGTAGCCACTGCAATCCGCTCTTACGATGAACTCGACGCAAGCTCGATGGTTATTGGTATTATTTTATGTACCTTTGCTTGGCCGTTTATCATCGTGGGCGCGCTTTATACGATTGTGTTCAGAAAGAATGATAATACTTAGAGACTATCAAGAAGCAGCCATAAACGCCGCCAGACAAGACTTAATGAACGGGCGTAGGCATACCCTCATTGTCGCACCTACCGGCTCAGGGAAGGCGATTTTGAGCGGTAAAATAGCCGCGCTTGCCGCACCCAAAGGCCGCGTGCTGGTTCTCTGTTCGCAATCACATCTTATCAAGCAGAATCTTGAGAAATTTAATCAATTCTGCGACATCGAGGCGGGTGTCTTTTGCCAAAGTCTGAACCGCAAAGATACAGACCATCAAGTCATCTTCGCTTCACGGGATTCGCTCGGTAGAAATCCTGAATTATGTGGCAAGTTTTCCTTGGTAGTACTGGACGAGGCTCATCAATTAGACCCCCGTGACAACTCAATGTACATGAGAATTATGGAATATCAAAAAGGATGCCTCGTCGTCGGTATGACGGGCACGCCGTGGAGGCTTTCAGGCGGGAAAATTTGGGGTCAGGATAAGTTCTTCCAGAACATTTGCTACAACATCGGGATGGATGTTTTAAGGAAGCAGGGATTCCTAGTTCCATACAAGTTCCCGCTCGTCAACACTAAGATTGATACCGATGGGATTAAGACCCAGAATGGTGACTTTAATCTCAAGGAACTTGAAGAAAGAACCAGCAACGAATACGTCATCAAAGAGTCAATCCATGAATGGCTCGCCTATGAGAAGTTTAGAAAATGCACCATGTTCTTTTGTGTCACCCGTAATCACGGGCAAAAGATATGCAAGGCACTCCAAGGATACTTAGCAGAGGATGAGATTGTTTACGTCGATGGAGAGACCAAGGGACGCGACGTAATCCTCGAAGATATCCGTCAAGGTAAATACAAAGCAGTCGTGTCCATTGGCGCACTGACGACCGGATTTGACGCTCCCATTGTGGATTGCATCGTCATGTTGCGTGCGACAAAAAGCACCAGTTTATTTGTGCAGATCTGCGGGCGCGGCTTGCGTCCGTATCCCGGAAAAGAGGATCTCTTGATCCTCGATTTTGCACAAAACTTCACCCGTTTTGGTTCACTCGAATTGCCTAGAGTGACCAACATGTACATCAAGGATGAACACAGTGAAAAGAATCCCGATGTGCAGAAGAAGAAATGCCCATCGTGCAAAATGGATATCAGCTTCTTTGCCCGTGAATGTGGATACTGCGGTGAGATATTCAAACTCAGCCATAGTGCAAAGGCTCACAAGGTCGGTGACAAAAGCCAGATACACCGCTGTAAGGTCTTAGGCGTCAGCGTTGAGCCGCATATCAAGAAGGATACCCAAGAGGGCGGTTTTATGGTCGCTTGGCGAGTCATCGCCCAGAACCGTATGCGCGTCCTGCGGGAATACTTCATGGTCAACCGCAAGGCGAGCATCAAGAGGCTTTATGAGGATAGGCTCGCCCAGATCCGGGCAAAACCCCTGTACGTCACCTGTCATATTGATGGGGTGTTTATCCAACCAATCGACGTTGAGACTGAGCATGTTGTACTGACCAGACAAGGCTAGTTTTTCAGGCGGAATACGTTTAGCAAACTCATCGTGGATTCTAATGGAAGTGAGTTTGTGGTGGTCAGCCTTCTTAGCCATACAAAACCTTCTGTTTTACCACCCAACCAACACACCGGCTCGCGCCAACTAGGAGAGATAGAGGTGAGCGGGATTGGTGGTATGATCGTACTTGATGTGTGGAGGATGCACAATGAACATTTGCCCAACTTGTAAACAATCAGTACCAGACAAAACTCTCGATGGTAAAGTTATCGCCTTGGACGTCGGTCACGGATGGGGATCGGGCGCGGCATTTGATGTTGGTGCCAAAGGCAATAACACCAATGAACAGGCGCTCAATGCAGAGGTCGCAAGGCTTGTGGCTGTAGACCTTGAGAACAAGGGTGCCTTTGTCCATGTGTTTGATTACACCTCCGAGGACGCTCCTAAATTGTTTCTGAGACAGAAAGGCAAACGTGCTGGCGATGTCGGTGCCCATGTGTTCGTCTCAATCCATCACAATGCGTTTGACGGGACCGCGAATGGAACAGAGACGCTTGTCGATGACGATGCGACTCAGGAGGATTTGGATCTTGCTAAGTCCATTCAGGTCAATCTGCTCAAAGAACTTAGCTACGCCAACCGAGGCGTTAAGAAGCAGACCCTCGGCATTCTGAGAGGCTGCCCCCCAACCATCCCCGCGTGTCTCACGGAAGGCTTCTTTATCGACTGGAAGTATTTCAACGGCAAGATCCCATCCACGATAACAGTCTCGTATGCAAAGGGCGTGGCGAAGGGGATTGAGGAGTTTCTTACTCGACGGTGATATCGAAATAGACCTTTTCGGTATTCGGTAAGAACGCAATCAGCGTTCTTTTGCCACGTTGGTTGAGCGTGATATTAAGCCTCATGCAAGGCTTACCAAAGCCCATAAAGCCCAAACGGTGATTATCAGCGTATAGGCTAACATCGTATAGGTTTCCCGTGTTGCAGAGTTCGATCCAAAAAGGCGTGCCTGCTTTGACATAGTTTGGTGCCTTTAATTCTGGGAGTGGTGGCTTTGTTGGTGTCGGTACCGGCGTGGGTGTCGGTGTCGGTGTCGCAGTGGGTGTGGAAATAGGAGCCGGAGGTGACTTCGGCTTGTCACAACTGTCGAGCAGAGTGACAACACCCCCGGCGAGCGTAGACAAAGCTAACGTCCATGCCCTGATATTAGCCGGAAGGAACCTAGCGGCAAAGCCAAGAATCCATCCGGCTCTTTTCAACCATTTTTTTGCTGTCTCACTTTTGGAGTTCGGCATAAAGCACACCAACGAGCGCAATTGCTTCAGCAGCGTCAACATCTTTGACTTCAGCAGGAACATCTTGAATACCAGCGAATCCATCAAGGATCGCTTTGCGGAACTCCTCATCCGCCAACGCCTTGGCAATGGCAACGGCATCGCTCAGGTCCACCCCATCTCCGAGTTGTTTGGCTGCAAGTTTACCGAGCTTTACGAGTGCCACAAGAAGTTCTTTTGTTTCTTTAATATCCGTCATCGTTTTTCCTCCTCTAGTTTGGTGAGACGCTCTTCTATCTTCTGCACTCTTTCAGCATAACTCAAGTTGGCATCTGCGAGACGTTTAATTTCATACTTGAGTTCGAGGAACTGCATCGAGAGCATAGCGGTTTCTTTGCCAATATCTTTCAAATAATTGACAGCAAGACTAGCGATACCAATGGAGACTATTCTAACAAACCATTCCATCCATTCAATAGAGCGATTTTCGTTTTTCATAAAAAAGCCCCCCAAGACGATTGTTAATCAACTGTTGATTTATCAAGGTAAGCGATGCACCAACGAACGGATACAAAAATCTTGATAGGGTGCATTGGGCTTATCATATAGAACCCGTCCCGCCAACGTCGGTTATCCAATTGACGGTCTTTGAGGCTTTGCGTGTTATTCTGACACGGGGCTAAAAACACCATGAAATTAGCGATTATCTGCCCAGACATTCATGTGCCGTTTCAAGATGTGAAGGCTGTAGAAGTTTTAATTAACGTCTGCAAAACCTTGCGCCCAGAGCATTTTATTTGCCTTGGGGACGCTTTAGACTTCTATCAACTTTCACGGTTTGACAAAGACCCGGTAAGGAAAACCAGCGCGTTTGATGACGTTGAGGATTTTAAGAAGCTCTTTGCACGTCTCAATGGCGCTCTTGGTGACAAGTGTAAAAAGGTCTTCATGGAAGGCAACCATGAAATGCGTTTCCAGAAGTGGGTGTGGGCTAATGGAGGTGATCTCGGGAAGCTGATCCCCTCTCTCCGTGAAGCCACCATGCTCGAAGCGATTGGGTGGGAGTACTACGCCTACGGCAAAATTTACCGGCTTGGTGACATCCTCTATATGCACGGCGATAGGTGCGGCATGAACGTCAGTATGAATATGCTGCGTAAATACGGCGCAAGTGTCGTTCACGGTCACGATCATGGCGCAGCAGTCCGTTGGTTCGCAAACGCAAAGGACAGGATGTTTGCCATGAACTGCGGGCATCTCTCGGACATGAACCAGCAAGAGTATCTTTATGGAGGTGTGGCGGATTGGACTACGGGCTTTGGGATTATCGAGTATTCTGATGATTACCGTGAAGCGTGGCCCACATTCATTCCAATCAGCCCGCTCAAGGAAGCGGTCATCTGGGGAGAGATGTTCAAGTGTTGACCTTAATGCAACGCGAAAAAGACCAGATTGCTAGTGGTCCGTGGATTACTTATGAGGTCGAGTATCATCTCGGCAAAAGGATAAAGAAGCAGAAGATTCAAGGGAAAGCATGTTTTCGCTATTCGATGACTGAAATCGACACAACTTTTGTTATACTGGATGAGAAGTGTAACGTACTTTTTGAGGTAAACGGTGATCTATTCATAACCTGTCGGGTCGTAGCGGCCAAGCGAAAACCCGCCGTACTAAAGGTGGTTCGCAATGAAACAGTGGATCGATGAACAAGATGAAAAGCAATTGCAAATTATGTGTGACACCCTTCGCTATCTCGTAAATTCAGAGCAAACTCCTCCTTATACAAGACAGCACGCAATCGTTTTCCTTAATGAGATTGAGGATAAACTTTGGAGTGACGTTTGCCGGAATACTCCAGCAGATTTAGATCAACTCCATAAAGAGCGGCCATAAACAACCACTCCCATCCCATGCTGCGTGTCCAGGCATCGTCGGTGGTGTCTCTGGCCAATGTCCATTGGTCTTTAACAGCGGGTTCATCAGGCCACAAAGCGAGTGCCAGCTGCGCACAGGATTCATCTGCACCTTCCACAACATAACAGAACCACGGATTGCCTGGCTGTCGTAGGTAAGCGTTAACCGCAGCGTTGTAGCTGACAGTGCTTTCACGGCCAAGCTTCCAAGCCATCCACGCGG
>Ga0194115_10000663_pt1 | contig 48891 bp, 52 predicted proteins | sample TA2MahsurfametaG_3_FD_148656 | JGI IMG/M metagenome (GOLD analysis project Ga0194115, IMG submission 148656) | Freshwater microbial communities from Lake Tanganyika, Tanzania - TA2015002 Mahale S4 surface | ecosystem: Environmental > Aquatic > Freshwater > Lake | place: Tanzania: Lake... | reverse complement strand
CAAACTCCCAGAAGGTCAAGCAGAACCTGTAATTGTATGAATCATCGTAAACACAAACAAGCAGAGAATGCAAGAAGACCAAAGAAGGAACAATATAATCCTTATGCGAATGACCCACCAGATGCAAAGTGTCCTTATTGTGGGGAGTCTGGAAAGATTTGTTCTTATATCAACAGTGTAAGTCGTGGTTGGGGTAGGGGTGCTTGTGCAACTAAGCACAATAATATTAAGATACATAATACAGATAGTATGGATTTGCAATGAAGGTATGTCATGTAGTGTTCTCTACTAATAGGGTAGAGTTTCTTAAAAAAACATTTGAAGCAAATAAAAACTTTGACTTCACTGGAGTAGATGTTCATCATTTGTTTATAGATGATTATCCTTTGGGTAGGGATAATGAATCATTGGCAGAGTTTGTGACTGCTAATGGTTTTAATGAAATTATTTTTCATGAAGAAAACAAAGGAATAACTAAAACTTGGCAAGAACTTTTTGATCTTGTAAAGGAAAGAGACTATGATTACATTCTTCATCATGAAGATGATGTTGAATTGATGTATCCACTAAAAGTATTGGATTTAATTGAACTTCTTCAACAGGATAATACACTATCACAAATTCAATTGAAAAGAAATAATTGGTATGAACATGAGCAGGAGAATATTGGACCTAAAGATGATGATGTGATCTTTAAAAATTATAGGTATGAGAAAGCAACTCCATATTTTTGGATGCTAATGTCATTGTATCCAGCATGGATTGCTAAAGAACCTATCCTAGAAGAAACAGGATATAATCCATCAGAGTCAGTCATTGCACACTACCTTCAAAGGAAGTATAATATTGGTGCAGGTCTTTTAAAAACATCTGAAGGTGGAATGATGGTCAATCATATTGGGGATTATTTTCATGGACAACGTGTTGCAGAAGGAGAACCTGGGTGGGATGGATTTAAATACATAGATCCAAATGTAAAATATTGCTCTAGGACTGGGGGATATTGGAATGAAGGTTAATCTCATTATTGCAGATGATTTTTATGACAACCCTGATGATGTAAGAAACTTTGCATTATCTCAAGAATTTGCAGTTAGGGGAAACTATCCAGGACTTAGAACCAAATCTTTTTTAAATGATAGTCATAAGGCAGTCATTAATGGACTTGTATCTCATGCTGCTGGTGGAGTAACTGACTGGTTGTTGGATGAAAATAATGATGGGTATACTGGTGCCTTTCAGATTTGCACAGCAATGGATCGTACTTGGATTCATTCTGATTACAACAACATGTGGGCAGGAGTTTGTTACTTAACTCCTGATGCTCCTTTGAGTGCTGGAACTGCTCTATACAGACACAAAGAATCTGGAGAAAGAATGTCAGTTGGTAGTGTGGATCATGGTCAGGATGCTTATGATTATACTAAGTGGGATGTTGTGGATAAAATTGGCAATGTTTACAACAGATTAATTTTATATCCAGGTAAGTTATACCATGCTTCCATAGATTATTTTGGATCTAACCATCAAAATGGCAGACTGTTTCAAACTTTTTTCTTTAACACCAAATATTGATGAAAGAACCTTTTGATCATTGGGTGATTGATAATTTTTTGCCAATAGAAACTGCTAGAAAATTGTCTAGTGAGTTTATGGATTATAATTATCCAAAGTGGTATTGTTATAATAACCCATTAGAAAATAAAAAAACTTGTAATGATTGGTGGGAGTTTCCATCAAAGACTTATGAGTTGTTTATGCACTTGAGTTCTTCTAATTTTGTTCAGCAAATTAAAGAACTGACTGGGATCCAATCATTGTATCCTGATATTGGGTTACATGGTGCAGGATGGCACATTCATGGCACTGGTGGTAAACTTAATGTACATTTAGATTACTCCATTCATCCTAAATTAAATCTTCAGAGAAAACTTAATCTCATTTTGTATCTAACTGAAGATTGGAATTTTACTTGGGGTGGTGGATTAGAACTCTGGTCACATGATAAGAAAAAAAATAAACCAAAAGAACTGAAGAAAGTAATTGATAATGTCTTTAACAGAGCAATTCTGTTTGATACTACACAAAATTCTTGGCATGGTTTTCCTGAACCAATAACTTGTCCTGAAGGAACCTATAGAAAAAGCATAGCATTTTATTACTTAACTGATCCTCCTGAGAATGTAGACAAAAGAAAGAGAGCTTTATATGCTCCATATGGAGATCAAGAAATCAATCCAGAAATTTTAGAACTCATTAAAAAAAGATCATCATGAATAAGGATACAAAAATTGTAATGATTTCAATGTTTAAGAATGAAGCAAAGGTCATTCGTACTATGTTGGAATCTTGCTATAAGTATATTGATTATTGGATCATGCAGGATAATGGTTCAACTGATGGCAGCGCAGAAATAGTCAATTCTTTTTTTGAAGAGAAAGGTATTCCTGGATTTGTTTACAATGTAGAAGAAGGTTGGATTGGTTTTGGGTGGAATAGAGATCACCTTTTACAGACATGTTTAAAGTTTGATCATGGATGTGATTGGATTCTCAAGATGGATTGTGATGAAATCTTAGAAGTTGATGATGACTTTGATTGGTCTGTTTTTAATGACACATCAATTCAAAGTTTTCATGTTGCAGCAAAGGCACCTGGAATATTATACTATAGGGCTTGGATTTGGAATGCAAAACTTCCTTGGAAATTTAATCATGATGTAGCACATGAAACCATTTCCTTGGAGATGGATGGTATTGGAGAAAACTTTCAAAGGGTTAATCTGCCATTGTCCTTTAGGCAAATTGGATTTGGTGGGGGAGGAGAAAGTTATGAAGTTCCCACTAAGTATGTTACTGACAGTCTAAAGTTAGAGGAGAAAATGATTAGAGAGAATACTCTCTTAGATGACATCTATCATTTTTGGTATATTGGTAAGAGTTATTCTGATGCTTCTGGTTGCCAAACATTTCCCTTAGGGGATTCTCAGAGGATGGAATTTGCCAGAAGATCTATTTACTATTTCTATGAATATGTAAATCATGTTCATGACTATAGGAATACTAATGCCCCTAAACATCATGATGAATTTTCTTACTATGCTTTTTATTGTATAGGAAATAGTTATAGATTTATGGGGGACACTGAAAATGCCATTGATTATTTTAATAGAGCAGGTCAGTTTTGTCCTAGAAGAAATGAGCACTTAGTAAGATTGTGTGAAATCTGTGGTGAGATGGAAGACTATGGGACAATGTTTCAAATGACTTCTTATCTCATGACTGAAGAACGTAAATGCCCATTCCCAGATCTAATGTTTTTGTTGGATATAAACTGTTATCATGACACTGGAAGTTATATTAAACAACTAAATGATTTTGCATTGTCAAAAATACATGGTAATCAACAATGAGATTTGTAACTACTAGTAATGTTAACCCAAACTGCAATAAAAAGATTTGGGTAATAGAGAATTTCTACTCAGATCCACATGCTGTTAGAACATATGCACTTCAACAGCAGTATGAAGATCAATCAGAATGGTATAAGGGAAGAAGAACTGTTGAACAACATTTTGTTCCTGGAACCAAAAGAGAAATTGAAAAGGTTATGGGAATCAAAATTAATAATTGGGAATCTCATGCCATGTGTGGTAGGTTTCAATACTGCACACCACAGGATTCTCTTGTGTATCATTGGGATGGACAAACTTGGGCAGGTATGGTATACTTAACACCTAATGCTCCATATCAATGTGGAACTTCTTTTTATGCTCATGAAAGTGGCGTCAGAAATGAGTCAGATCTAAATTCAAATCAAGCATTTTCTGGTGGGTTTTATGACAAAACAAAATTTAGATTGATAGATGTTGTTGGCAATGTATTCAATAGATTAGTTCTGTTTGATGCTAAAAATATTCATGCAGCATCAGAATACTTTGGTACTAACATAGAAGATTCCAGGTTGTTTCACATTTTCTTTTTTGATTGATATGAAAAATTATAAGTTCAGTATTATTACACCAGAACATAAGAAAGATAATATTCCATTCTTAATGGAACTGTATGATACTATTAAGAATCAAACTTATTCTGATTGGGAATGGATTCTTTATTTGAATGGTGATTGCAAACCTGTTCATCTTCCACAAGAATTAAGAGACGATAGTAAAGTTAAAGTCTTTACTGGTGTCACAAATCCTAATGTGGGATTTATTAAGAACAAAGCATTTAATCTTGGTAAAGGTGATATTTTAGTTGAAGTTGATCATGATGATCTTCTAAGTTTGGATTGTCTTGAAGAATTAAACCAAGCATTTCAGGATGAAGAAGTTGGTTTTGCTTACAGTGAAGATCTTCTTTATGATATGAGAGGACCTGAGTATAAAATTCCTTGGAACCCTGATAATGGGTGGACCTATAAGTGGGTCAACTTTAGGGATGAAGACTTTATCAAGATTGATATGTTTCCCCCCACCAGTCACAGCATTGGTATCATTTGGTATGCACCTGATCATGTAAGAGCATGGCGAAGGTCTGTTTACCAAGAACTTGGAGGTCATAATCCAGAGTTAAATATATGTGATGACCATGAACTTGTAATTAGATCATATCTTCATACTAAATTTAAATTCATTCCTAAGATTCTTTATTATTATAGATGGCTTCCTGACAACAACAATACTCAGACACAGAGAATTGATGATATTCAGGTTAAAACTTTTGAATTGTTCCATCAGTATGGTCAGCAACTTGCAGAACGAGATGCTGATTTAAAAGGTTTGATGAAGGTAGACATTGGTGGAGGACTATTTCCAAGACCAGGATATGTTACAATTGATCAGGAAGATGCAGATATTATCTGTGATTTGAATGATGGCATTCCTTTACCTGACAATAGTGTTGGTGTAATTAATGCAAGTCATGTTCTTGAACATCTTAAGGATCCAATCAAATCAATGAGTGAGATCCATAGAGTTCTTTGTGATGGAGGTTGGGCATTTATTGAAGTTCCTTCTACTGATGGTAGAGGAGCATGGCAAGATCCAACCCATGTGAGTTATTGGAATCAAAATAGTTTCTGGTATTATACCAGAGCAGATAAAGCACAATTTATTAGAAACACTACAATTAGATTTCAAGAATTTAGATTAGAAACTAATTGGTGGGAAGATAATATTGCAGTTACTACAGCATGGTTATGTGCTATAAAATCAAATGAAAACCGTCCACATCCAGTAAGAATTTGAGTTATGAATTTCACAGTCTACAGTAAAAAAGGTTGTCCATATTGTGACAAAATTAAAGTAGTTTTATCTGATCTAAGTATCAAAAAAGGTTATCCAGTTATTTGTTATGAACTGGGAACTGATTTTACTAGAGAAGAGTTCTATGCAGAGTTTGGTCAGGGATCCACATTTCCTCAAATTGTTATGGGAGAAACTCATTTAGGTGGTTGCTCAGATACAGTTAAATATCTTTCAGAGAATTCTATCCTTTGATGCCCATAAATAATGATAATTCCCTTAGTAGTAATAAGGGTATTGATCTAATACTTACAAGGAGGTTGCCAAAGAAGAAAACTTTTCAAATACATTTTGAAAAGACTTTGTGTTTGTTCAAAAGAAAAATAGACATCAGTTTAAATTTTTCTTTTGATATCAAAAAACCATAACACAGGAGAACCAAAATGGTAGCTGTCACCCTAGTATTTTCAACTTTGTTTTTTATCATGGCACTAATTGTTGGAGGATTAGTTGGTTGGGTCTACAGAGAACATGTTTGGTCCAGTAATCCTGTAAACATGCACCCAGAAATGTTTGATGAAAGAGGTCAAGTAATCCCTGATGAAATTATTGCTTTTAGATTTGATAAAGAATTTGAAGAAGAGGAAGAACCTGAAGATTAATTAAATGGAGATTGAATTATGAAATTGCCACCAGATCAATTGGTGTCTGAAATTATTCAAAGAGTTTCTAATGCTAAAACTAGAGACGAAAAAATTGAAATTTTAAGACATTATGATACACCTGCTCTGAGAGCAGTTTTAATTTGGAACTTTGAGGAGAATGTTGAATCAGCATTACCACCAGGAGATGTTCCATATACACCTAATGATGCTCCCATAGGGACTGAGCATACTAGGTTGCTTCATGAATGGAGAAAGTTTAATTACTTTGTCAAGAATGTTTCTACTGTCACTCCAGTTAAGCGAGAGACTATGTTCATTCAATTGCTAGAAGCACTTCATAAGAGTGAGGCAGAACTACTTTGTCTTATGAAAGATAAACAGTTGCATAAAAGATATAAAGTTACCAAAGCAGTTGTCAAGGAAGCTTTCCCTGATATAGTTTGGTCTTCTTAATTAGGAGGTGTATCTTTGGATGTTATTCATAAAAACTGTAAAAAAGAACTGGCTAAAGACAAAGGATTACCTAGAAATTCATATTTGGTTACTTACCAAATTGATGATGAAGTAACCTATGACATAGCAAGAGCTTCTTCTTTTGTAGAAGTTTTTGATTACTATTATGATCAGTTGGGTAAGGGTTCTATTCAAAAAATAGAATGGACAGATGGTGCAGTAAATCCTAAAATATGGGGAAATAGTTCAGATAAAAAGAAAAAGAAAAATGGGTAAGCATTATCTCTTAAATTTATATGGTTGCCCATTTTCTCTTATTGATGATGCAAATCAACTTATTAATTTACTTGAGTATGCTGCTGTATCAAGTGGTGCAACTGTAATTCAAACCATTCATAAAAAATTTGAACCACAAGGTGTAACTGTTATTTGTTTATTAGCAGAAAGTCATATTAGCATTCACACTTGGCCTGAAGAAGGTAAAGCAGCATGTGATATTTACACTTGTGGTGATTGTGATCCAAAAATTGGATGTGATATTATCATACGTCAATTATATTCTACTAATCATACTCTAAGTTACATAGAAAGATAACAATAAATAGCACTATACTTGGGGATTGTATATGCTTTCTACACAATATCGTCTTCGTCTGGAAGCAATATGTGCAAGAATTATACAATATGAAGAGGTAAGTTTAGAAGATATGATTTGGGCAGAGAAGTTATCAAAATCAAATAGATCTGCTGCAACAATTTTACGTCAGGCAAGAAGAACTGCAGAGAATCCTGATATGCAGGAGGGAGATATGGATGATTTTTTGAACCAACTTGATATTGGTGGTACAGGTAATGAAAGATTTGGTGTCAGAAGATTTGATAGTGTTGATGATATTGTAGATTTCTTTTCTGAGGATAGAAATAAACCAGAAGATTGGAGACAAAGAGATTAAAACTGTATCAAATTTTACAAAATTATTTGTATAGATAAAACACGTTCATTTGCTATTTGCAAATAGCAAACGGAAGTAGGGATACCGAAGGAACGCACTTTTACACTAGTAAAGGAGCAAATCCATGTCACAAGCAACCTATAGAGGTTGTCAGTATAACACTGATCTACCTAAGCAAGAGTATCAAAAGTGGTATTCAGAAACACATGCACCAGCACATCCAAATAACACCTATCGTGGTGTTTCTTATAGACCATGTAGGAATGGGGAGATGGAAGCAAAATGAATACTTACTTTGTTAGATACTTAAAGAAAAAAGATAAGAAGGAAAAACTCCTTCAGGTAGCACAATTGAATATGGCAAAGCAGCCACAAGTTGCTTGATTTTAAGGAGGGTTAATCCCCTCCTTTTTTATGAGTATAAATTCTTAGGCATAAATTTTTGTATCTAAATGTTAGAAATTAATGACTCATTCAATACATAGTGATAGAATTATGAGGTGATAAAAATGAGCGAAAACTCCTTTGTTATGATGTTCTTAGTGCATGGAGGTTATTATGCACAACTTAATTTCTTACAATCAACTGGCGGGGTGGAAAAATTTAGAGACAACCATTGATAGATTTACTGAAAAGAACGAATTAATGAATGATTATTTTAATTGTATGATAGAGTGTGATGAAAATCAGCAACAATGTAAGAAAATATGTAGGGGAATATTGAGTTACTTGTAAATTTATTGGAGGGTTGATCCCCTCCTTTTTTTATGTTATGATTCCTGAGATGAGCAAGGTATCATGGACAAAGACAGGATTAAATTAATAGTTAGAAACATGGAACTTCTGGTTGATGCTCTTAAGAAAGAATTGGATGAACCTATAGTCTTTGAAGAAAATATGAATGTGGTTCCATTTGAAGATGATTATGATGAGGTTTTTAGTGAATGAGACTTAAGAAAATGTTGAGGTTGCTGAAAGAAGCAACAGAAAATCAATCTAAGTTATACACACCAGCAGAATTGGATTATATGAATCATCAACTTCAAGTGATTGAAGAAGAAATATTGAAACTTGAACACAAAAATTACAAAGGATTTGGAAAAAAATGACTGCAAAACTTATTAGTGTTACACCAGATGCAGAAAAAACAATGGCATATGTTGCTAGAGTTAGCAACCCTGCGAATCAAGACAACCAAAATTATGCCAAGTTGCTTGCTTATTGTATTAAGCATAATCATTGGTCTGTTTTTGAGCAGTCTTTTATGACTCTTGAGATTGAAACTAGCAGGGGCATTGCAGCACAGATTCTTCGCCATAGATCTTTTACTTTTCAAGAGTTTTCTCAAAGATATGCTGACACAAGTTTGCTAACTGATCACATTCCTATTCCAAGACTTCGTAGGCAAGACACAAAGAATCGTCAAAATTCTATTGATGATATTCCAGAGTATATGAAACTTAAATTAGAAGGAGAAATTTCAGAACACTTTGCTTTTGCTAAAGGACTTTATAATCGCTTGCTAGAATATGGAGTGGCAAAGGAGTGTGCAAGGTTTGTACTCCCTTTAGCAACACCTACTAGAATCTACATGACTGGATCCTGTAGGTCTTGGATTCATTATATTAATCTTCGTACTGCAAATGGAACTCAGAAAGAACACATGGACATTGCAGAGGCATGTAAGTGTATCTTCATGTGCCAGTTCCCAAGTGTATCTGAAGCACTTGGGTGGACTAGATCTCAAGATTGTCCAGAATGCAATGATGCTCCTTCCATTACCATAGAATAAATACATTATACATTATTAAGTTTTATGCCTACATATCCTGTTATAAATCAAAAAACTGGTGAGACTCAAGAACTTGTCATGTCTGTGGTTGCTTATGAACAATGGAGAAAAGATAACCCTGACTGGGATAAGGACTGGTCTCAGGGATGTGCTGGAGTTGGTGAAGTTGGTGATTGGAGAAACAAACTAATCAGCAAAAATCCTGGTTGGAATGATGTTCTTCATAGAGCTTCCAAAATGCCCGGTTCTAGAGTAAAGAAAATCTAATGGCAAGAAAAAGAAGAGGTAATGATTTGCAGCCAATTGGTATTGGTATGACCGCAAAACAAATGAAAAGAAGAAAACCAATTAACACAGATCTTCTTTTAGACATTACACCAGCAACAGAGAATCAATCTAAACTCTTTGATGCTTATGATTCAGATAAACATCTATTTGTTTATGGGTGTGCAGGAACTGGTAAAACATTCTGTGCATTATATCTGGCACTCAAAGATGTATTGAATGAGATTACCCCATATCAAAAGATTGTTATTGTAAGATCTCTTGTTGCCACTCGTGAAATTGGTTTCCTCCCTGGAGATCATGATGATAAGTCTGCACTTTATCAGATTCCATATAAGAATATGGTAAAGTATATGTTTGAAATGCCAACAGATGCAGAGTTTGAAATGCTCTATGGTAATCTAAAGTCTCAGGAGACTATTACCTTCTGGAGCACATCATTTATCAGAGGAACTACTCTGGACAATTCAATTATTATTGTGGATGAGTGTCAAAACTTGAACTTCCATGAACTTGATAGTATAATTACAAGAGTTGGTGACAACTCTAGAATTATGTTCTGTGGTGATGCCACTCAAACTGACCTAACCAAGAATAACGAAAAGGATGGTATTCTTAACTTCATGAAGATCATTCAAAGAATGCCTGAGTTTGAAACTATTGAGTTTGGCGTTGATGACATTGTTAGATCAGGACTAGTTAAATCTTATATTGTTAATAAAATGGCAGCAGGGTTCTAATGTTTAATCATTGTAATGTACGTCTCCCTCAGTTGGAGAGGGAGACTATTGATGGAGTTAGATACTATAAGATTCCTGATCAAAATGAAATTCTTAAGTTTGTATCAATTACTTCAGTAACTAGTCACCATAACAGACACATCTTTGAGGATTGGCGAAAGAAGGTAGGAGAAGAGGAAGCAAATAGAGTCAATAAACAAGCAACCAGTAGAGGTACTGACTTACACAGTATAGTTGAAAACTATTTGCTCAACATTCCTGAACTTCCTGAAAAATCTTTGATCTCAAAACATTTGTTCAGGATTATTAGACCAGAAATAGATAAGATAAATAATATCTATGCCCTTGAGGCATCTTTGTTTAGCAAACAATTAGGAATCGCAGGTACTGTAGATTGTATTGCTGAATATAATGGTGAACTATCAGTCATAGACTTTAAGACTTCAAAGAAACCAAAACCCAAAGAATGGATTGAACATTATTTTGTTCAGGCAGCAGCATATGCTTGCATGTTCTATGAGTTAACCAATATTCCTGTCAAAAAACTTGTTATTTTGATGGCATGTGAAGATGGTGAATGTGTTGTTTATGAGGAATATGATAAAGCCAAATACATCAAACTGTTATCAAGTTACATTAAAGATTTTATTAATTACAAACTAAAGGAATATGGAAAGTAAACTAGAAACTGTATTAGATTCAAAGTTCTTATGCCAATCTAAGTTCTCACAAATCATAGAAGAAATAGTCAAGAACAATATTGACATGAACTACATTGATGCAATAGTTTACTATTGTGAGCAGAACAATCTAGAAGTAGATTCTGTTGGTAAACTGATCAGCAAACCACTGAAGGAAAAGATCAAGTGTGATGCTATCAATCTTAATTTTTTAAAGAGAACTTCAAGAGCTAAACTTTTAATATGACACCCTTTGATGCTTATAAAACTTATCTTGCAGTCAAGAATCATTTTAGTAAACAGAATTATGATTATTTTAAATATGCAGGCAAGTCCAGAGCATCAATAGAATCATTCAATAAACGCAAAGATAAGTATTGGTTTGAAAAAATCTCCAGACAAAAATCTGATGATGAGATTCTGGAGTTTTATATTTCAAACTTTATAGAATCCACTGACCCATCCTCTATGTGGATTGGACCAATCATTAGAGGTGGAGATGTTTATTACAAAGACTGGAAAAAACGTCAGCAAAGTTTAAAATATATTTTCACTCAGGAGTCTGCTGAAATGTTGTCTGAAGGCAACATAGATGACTTATTTGTAGTCTCAAAGCAACATCCACCCATTATTAAAAAGTTCCTGAGCGGGAAAATTTGTATAGAAACATTAGTGATTTATGATAAAATTTTCCTGTTCGGGAATAATTTTGATAAGAAAATATTAGACCCAGTGTGGGAAACCCTATCTTTAAAAATAAAGAAGTATTCCCCATTTCTAAATATTGATGTATCAGAATACAAGGCAGCTCTGAGAAAAATTGTACAGGAGGGATAATGTCATTCTTTGATTCAGAAATTGTTCAACAGGAACTCAAAGAAATTCATGATATTCAAATGCAAATAGGAAAGGAATTGTTTGCTTTCCCTTCTATGAGCAAAGAAGATAAGATTAAACATATTAATTTACTTGCAGATTTACTAGAAAAACAACAAATTCTTTATACTAGAATTAGTTTGTCTGATGATCCTCAAGCATTAAAAATGAAGGATCAGATGATAGAATCATCAAGAATTCTTGGGTTTGGAAATGCAGATGTTAACACAATTTTCAATTCAATGAAGATGACCATAGAAAATCTTAAGAAACATGCTGGGGTTGACACATAACCTCAGCATGTGTTATGATGTGTAAGTGGATAATCAATCCTATTCATCCAATTAATCCGAGGTAATCCAATGTCTTTTGCAGACCTTAAAAAGAAATCTAAGCTGGGTTCTTTGACTTCAAAACTTCTGAGTGAAGTTGAGAAGATGAACTCAAACAGTGGATCATCTGATGATCGAATCTGGAAACCAGAAGTAGACAAAGCAGGTAATGGTTTTGCTGTAATTAGGTTTCTTGCTTCTCCTGAAGGAGAAGAACTTCCTTGGGCAAAAGTATACACTCATGCCTTTCAAGGTCCTGGTGGTTGGCTAATTGATAATTGTCTGACCACAATCAATCAGTCTTGCCCAGTTTGCGAAGCAAATCGTGAACTGTGGAATACAGGAAGTAAATCCAATCAAGAAATTGTACGCCAACGTAAGCGTAAACTTTCTTACTACTCCAACATCTATGTTGTGAGTGACAAAGCACACCCTGAGAATGAGGGTAAAGTGTTTCTGTTCAAGTATGGTAAAAAGATCTTTGACAAGATCTCTGCTGCAATGCAACCAGAGTTTGATGATGAAACACCTATTGATCCTTTTGACTTCTGGCAAGGTGCCAACTTTAAGGTGAAGATCACCAAGAAGGATGGTTACTGGAACTATGATAAGTCAGAATTTGAATCTCCATCTCCACTTCTTGATGATGATCAAGAGATGGAAGCAATCTGGAAGAAGTGTTACTCTCTTGAAGAGTTTGTGAAACCAGATGCATTCAAGTCTTATGAGCAACTTGATGGTCGTCTTAAAGCAGTGCTTGGTAAAAAGCCTGCTACTTCAAAAGTTGATGAATCTTTTGAAGATGAAGATAACTTTGGTCCTACCCCTACAGATACAGAAGTGTCTGAGGGAAAGTTTGGTGGAACTCGCTCACAAAGTCCTTCATCCTCTTCTGATGAAGATGAGGATGACACTCTGAGTTATTTCCAGAGGTTGGCTGAGGAATGATTATCTGGGGGAGAGGACTCTTAAGTTCTCTCCCTTTTTAGTTTTATCATTCACATATTGTGTAGAGAATCCATAGGACATGATTTCTCTCATGTCGTCTATTGCTGCTTGTAGATATCTGGATTTTAGAATAAAAATATTTCTCTTTTGATCATTTAAATAAATTTCATATTCATAATTACTAATTGCTCTCACTGGATTTGTAGTTACCATAGATCCTACCAAAGTTTCTCCACCACTAGATCCAGATCCAGATGCAGTATCATTGAATCTAATTAGATTGGAATCAAATTTAATTAGATTTGAATCAAATGTAAAAGATCCTCCAGGTGCTATGGATCCAGGAACTTTAATAGTTTCATCAAAATATTTTGCGGAAAAGTTTGCATCAACAATTAATCCACCAGGGACAATTAGTTTACCCCTACCATCAGTGATAGTAGTAGTTTCATAGTGATGAGTTTGAGATAATTCTTCTGGTGTATATTTTCTATAAAGATAATTGGTAAATTCAGAGTCTGACAGTGGCCATTCAGTTCTTACATTGATGATGTTGTTGGAAATAAGAACTAACCAATCAAATGATGGAGTCCCATAAATTTTTTCTGATACTTGTTCTGGTCTTTCCTCACCAGTAATTTTGTATTTTGTAAATGCAGTTACATTTTTAAAGAAGTCATCACGAATTTTTGCTCTTCTAAAAAAGTTCTTGACCTTTACATAGTCAAAAGAAGAGTTTCTAGTTGGTTGTTGAGACTGGTATAGTAAGTCTGATACTTCTCTGAAATATGTCATTAGTAACCTCTATCTAAACCTTCTCTAAGATCTGCATTTGTACCAGCAGATCTTCCAGTTGCTCCAGGAGTTCTGGATATAGGTATATCCCCTGGAAGTGGTCTTCCTTCTGCTGCTGCTTGTCTTCTTGCATTTTCTGGACTTCTTGGATTGGAATCAGTTCTAGTTTCTTGAGCAGGCTTCAAGTCAAAACTTTGGAATATGTTTTCTGGACCAACTTCTGATTTGTCTCCATCATATTCATCATTAAAGATTGGAGTTAGTTCAGTAAATCCTAATTGCATATTGACTGAAACTGGTTGTGATCCAGTTGCAGAATCATTAAATGCTGCATAGAATCCATCTGGAGTATAGTTTATATTACAAGAAACTAAAGCACATGTTTTAATTTTTCCAATGCTTCCAATTTCATTGTTGCCAGATTGAAATTTAATTCTAAAAACATTGGGAGTTCCTAAGAATATAGATGTTTCTCTTTCTTTAGATCTTCTTGGTGCCATTCCTTTTTTAAAAAACTTAAGAATGCTTCTAATATTTCTTGCTTCTTCTGCACTTCTTGGTGACATTTTAAATGTAAATCCAAATTGTCTAAGTTTGGGTCCTTGGAATAGTAGTTCTAGGTTTGGATTGACTGCTGCTCCAGTTGCTCTTGTAATATATGCTTCAGGGTTTACTTGGATTCCTCCAAATTTTAATACTGATGCTGCAGCATTTACTGTTAAAAATTGTGTCAATCTTGTAGATACTGCACTATTTCCAAGAGCAGATTTTATAGCATCAAGATCTCCTATAGTTGCAGCAACCCTTCCAGATGCAATTTGTTGAACTTTTGGAATTGCTGCTCCCATTAAAGCAGCAGTAATGGAAGATAAACTATCTTCTCCCCATCCAGTTTGATTTGCTTCTGACAGGTCATTTGGAATAGGAAGAACTACACTCCCTATTAATTTTTGTTTGGTTGCTTGTTCATTAAATTGAGATTCTCTATTTCCTAAAGAATTTTCTGTTAATGCTCCTGCTAAATTGCCAGGGACATACTCTAATTGACTGATTACAATTTTATCTTGTCCACTAGTTCCTATGTTTTGTGGGTAATATAAAAATGCTTTGATTTTATTAAATGATGTAGATTCAAAATTATCTAGAACGTTTTCTAATGCTTGAAATTCATCTAAATTATATGTTGTACTAATTCCTGAAGCAGGGTTGTTTGCGCCCGAATCTGCTCCTCCTTGCGCTCCTGCTTCTTGTGGGGGTGGTTGAGATGGAATTGTATTTTGTGTTCTTGTAGTTAAAACTCCTGCAATTTTTTGTTTAGAGAAATTAATGAAATCTTGTATTTTTTCAACGCTAGCGTTCCCTGCCAACCAATCTGCATATTGTTGTAAATTAGCAAATTGTCTTCCAGTCTTTCCTTCTCTATATCCAACTCTTCCTTGAGGGTCTATTTTATATTGAACAGTATTGGGGCTATCTGAAAATGTAAATAAGGTTTCCCAACCTTCTGGATTTGAAGGAGTTACTGTGGTTAATTTTGGATTAACTCTGGTTCCACGATTATCTATGGTTCTATTAGTTAAAGACCATACAGGATTAGACATCTTATCTACCCCACACTCGCTGAGATTGAACTGGTATTTCTACCCCACCCAAGTCCCTTACAAATTCTTCTACTGGTAGTAGACACATGGTTTGCCATTCTTGCTGTGCTAAAACTAAGTAAGGACTTCTGACCTCTGATAATAAGTATTTATGTGCTCCTTTGGTAAACCTTGGGATTCTATCTTCTGCCAAAGACATAGCAATTCCCATTCTTTCTTCTGGTGAATAGTAATGTAAGTTCACTGCAAAGAATGATCTGGAATCCTTTTCCAAAACAAAAGACAAGGGATACTTGTCATAGAATGGTAACTCTTGACGCCACTTTGCTTTGTATTGATAGAACATTAGGTTGTATAGTCTTGGAAATGTTGTGGTTATATTTCTATCTCTTTCTAACTCATCTCCTATTTCATCAGATCTTTCATCAGTGATGATGTTTCTTGGTAATTTTTGTGCAAGTTGTTCTCTATACCAATCTCTACTTTGACTTTTTCCTCTAGTCTTTTCCTGAATTTCTTCGAAGATTGTTTTATATGCCAAGATTATCCTCCGTTAATATTTGAAAGGACCACTTTCTATCTTCACAAAATTCTTCTGCTGCTTTCCACTTTGCTTGATTCTTGGCAAATTCTTTCATTTCAACTAATTGTTTTTGAGTAACTCTTTTACCAATCTTTGGACCATTGACTTGTCTTTTAGGCTTAACTTCAACCAAACTTTCTTTGACAACACCTTTGGTATCTTTATATTTTATATAAAAATCTGGAAAATATTTATGAACTCTATTATCTAATGGGGACACATATGGAATCCAAATTTCTTCACTTGCCCACTTTAAAATATTCTCATTTAGATCACACCAAACCATAAACTTTCTTTCCCATAGTGATCTGTAAATAATATTATTTGAATCACCAATATACTTTTTGGGATTTGAAGGTTTGTAGATTCCCTTATAGCTCATACATATAATATAGGCACTTAACGTATTTAGATGGCTCTAACCACCCCATATAAAAATTTATGGTTTAGTACTGATGAGTTAGTTAGAAAGTTTAAACCATCTTTATCTAATACTTTTGATGTTTATATCAAGGATAGTTTTGGTAAAGTATCAAACAAAGATATTAATTTTCTGGCATATGATGCAGTTCTTCCTGGGTCATCATATGAATTAGGTCAAGTCTTTGGTGATAGGCAAGGTAGAACAGAGCAATATCCTACTAAAAGAGTCTATCCTCAGGTGGATGTAAGTTTTTATATTGATGCTGATTATAAAGTTCTTCAATTTTTTGAACAATGGATGGCAGCAATTTCACCAAACACTGGAAGTCCTGGAACATCATATACAAAGTTTCAATACTCAGATAAGTATGAAAGAGAGATAGTCATTACAAAATTTGAAAGATTGTTTAGAGAACCAAATCAAAGATTAGTTGAGAATGGTGTGTATGGTCCTCCAAAAACTTATGTTGAATATACATTAAGGAATGCATATCCGACTAATCTTATATCAGTTCCTGTTTCTTATGAGGGATCAAACATACTTAGAACTACCGTGACATTTAATTATGATGTTTATAATTTTAAAAGAGTTAATGATGCTATTGGAACTGATGAAAATGGTGGTGGAACAGTTAGTGGTCCTGGTGGAGATTCTACATCTCAAAATGCTCAAGTATCTTCTGCTTCTCAAACAAATATATTAGGTAATACTCAAGCAGAATTGGATGCATTACAAAGACAAGCATTTGCTACATCTACTAAAGGGAGAACATTTAAATCATCTGCTGCACAAACAATTCAAAATCAAGAAATTTATAATGTTCTAAATCAGAAATAAATAATCATACTGAAATCTATAGGATATTATGCCATTACCTACAGTTGCAACTCCAACCTATGAGTTGATTTTACCTTCAAATAAAAAAGCAGTTAAATACAGACCATTCTTAGTCAAGGAAGAGAAAGTTTTAATCCTTGCTATGGAAAGTGGAGATAGTAAAGAGATCACAAATGCAGTTAAAACTGTGCTAAGAGACTGCATTCTTACAAGAGGAGTTAAGATTGATTCTCTTCCAAGTTTTGATATTGAATATTTGTTTCTGAATATCAGAGCTAAGTCTGTTGGGGAATCAGTAGAGTTGATTGTCACTTGTCCTGATGACAATGAAACTCAAGTAGATGTTAAAGTAAACATAGATGAAATTGAAGTCTTGATTCCAGATGGTCATAAGTCTGAGATCAAAGTAGATGATACTATTGTAGTTAAGATGAAGTATCCATCACTTCAAGAATTCATTGATAATAACTTTGATTTTTCTGCTCCAACCACAAGTAAAGAGACAATAGATAAGTCTTTTGATATTGTTGCATCATGTGTTGATATGGTATACACCAAAGATGAATCTTGGTCTGCTGCAGATGTAACAAAGAAAGAATTGGTTCAGTGGTTAGAAACTTTTGATTCTAATCAATTTAAACAAATTGAATCTTTCTTTGAGACAATGCCTAAACTGTCACATACATTGGTAGTTAAGAATCCAAACACTGGAGTTGAGAATGAAATTGTATTGGAGGGACTCTCAAGTTTTTTCGGATAATGCTAAGTCATGAGGACTTAGAATCTTATTATAGAATTAATTTTGCCTTGATTCAGTATCATAAATACTCGTTGACAGAGATTGAAAATATGATTCCTTGGGAGAGGGAAATTTATTTGTCCCTATTAGAAGCACATATTCAAGAAGAAGAGGAAAAAGCAGCTAAGGCAAATAGATGAATCCAGAAGACTTTAATTACTTTCAATCAAGAGTTTCCAGATTTATCTCTGGATCAAATTCAAGAAGTAAATTTAGTTTTTTTGGTGCGCCAAAGATTACTAGACTTTCTGGATTCATTCCAAAAAGACCAATTCCTCAACAGATTGTAGATAGATTTCGTCCATCACAATCTGCAGATGATTCTATAGATGCACCCAGAAGAGAAATTGCATCTCTAGGAAGAGTTACACTTGACTTAGAAATTATTAACAATAATCTTGATAGAATTAGGCAAATAATAGAACAAGATTATAAAAATACTCAACAAATTAATAAGAAAGAAGTAGAAGATTATAGAAAAAGAATTGCAAATAGAGGAAGAATATTTGGTAGAAGAGAATTGGGGGATAAAAAATCTGATGTTCTGGGTGCAATTAAAAAGTATGTAGGATCTTTCTTTAGTGGAACTGGTGGTGCTATCAGAGCACTTGCAATGTTTAATTTGCTGCAAGGTATTTTAAGTGGAGATCCATCCAAAATTATTGGACCTTTGATTGGTATAGGAATGACATATCTTCCTGCAATTGGAGCAGGAATTGCTGGTAGTGTTGTCACATCATTGGTAGGTAGGTTATTTGGTGGAGGAAGAGCAGCAGCAACAGCATCCCCAGCAGCAGGAGGAGCAGGTGCTGGAGCATCAAGATTTGGTGGTATGCGAGGATTTGCAGGAAGAGCAGCATTGATTGGTGGAGGTCTTGCATTAGCAAACAGTTTGTTTAATACTGAGCAAGATCAACCTCAACAAAGATTAGAACAATTAACAGAACAACAAAAAGGTTCTGTAGATCCTCAGAATTTAGTTCCAATTCCTCAGGATGATTTAAAAAGATTTGAAAATTTAAATAGAAAGTTTGAGGCAGCACTTGACTTTTTACTTGGCAAAAAACCAAGTGATGGTGAAGGAAGTCCTGGTAATGGAGGAGGTGGTGGTGGTCCTGGTGGTCCAATGTCAGATCCATATGATATTCCAGGATTAAATGTTGATCCTGGTTCAGTTTCTACCATAGAGCAATTTAGAAGTACTCTTAAAGGAACTCCTATGGAGTCAGAAGCTGATGCCATCTATAATACTGCCTTGAGTGAAGGACTAAATCCTGCTTTTGTTGCTGGGTTGGCAGGGGCAGAGTCTAGTTTTGGAAGCGCAGGTATTGCAGTTGGGACAAAAAATCCTTTTGGTATCTTGCATCAAGGGTTTTCTCCAAAGTCATATGCAGAAGCAACTCAATATTTGGCAAGACATCTTAGAAATCCTCAAGGTCCTTATGCTGGAAAGAGAACTCTGCAAGATGTTATGAACACATATTCTCCACCTTCTGAAAATAATACTTCTAGGCACATTCAAAATATAATGAGAATTGGATCTAGAACTGGAGGTGATCCAGCATCTTTATTTTTGAATTTGGGTGCTGGTGGAAGGTCTTCATCTGGTCAAACTCTTCCACCTGCATCTCCAATTTTACCTTCTGCTGCTCAACTTAATGCAGCAGTTAGAAGTTCTTCTAGGAATATTCCTGTTCCATCATCACAAGGTCCAAATGTAACACTGGTTCCAATGTCTATGGGAGGAGACTCTCCACAACAGTCAGCAGCATCTGGTGGAAATTCTACAGTTCCAAATATTAACACTACATATTCTGATAATTTCTTAGCAATGTATTCTAGATTAATTTATCAGGTGGTGTAGTAAATGGATCCATCTACACTTTTAAACAGACCAACAACTACACCAAAGTTGGTAGCAAAGATAACCAAGATTAATAATCTTGTTACTGTATCAACTCAAGCTAGAAAATCTTCTACTAAATTGGTGAAGGTTTTTGAAAAAGGAACATACCAAAAGAAGACCCAATTAACAGTTCTAAACAGATATAAAAAAAGATTAGAAACAATACAAAAACAAAATGATAGATCTTTTAGAAAAAAGCAAAAAGTAAAAGTTAAACTTCCAGACATTAAAAAATATGTTGGAAATTTCTTTACTCCAGGATCTGCTGATGATCCATTCAAAGCTATAGGAGCACTTGCTGCTTTTAAAGCACTTCAAAAAGGATCTAAGGGTGATTACTTGGGTGCATTAGGTCCAGCATTAGTGGTAGCAGGAATAGCATTTGGACCTTCTTTATTGAGGGGTGGTGTAAGTGCCATTAGAAATAAAGGTGCAGCACAAACAACTCCACAAATAGGTGCTGCTGGAGCAAGTGCTGGATCATTTTGGGGAACTCCATATTCTCAAACTGCTGCTGGTAGATCTTATGCATCTATGCAACAGTTTAGAAATCTTCCAAAATGGGCACAAGGAATGTCAAGTTCAAGTGCAGGTAGATTTTCAGCATCAAGTGATAGAATCATTCAAGGAACTGCAAACATAGGGGATAGATTGAGAGTTGGGACTAGAGGAATGGGTATGCAAGGTGTTGGTGGCATAGCAGAAAATGTGGCAACTGCTAAACCATCAATATCTCCAAGAATTGGATTGCTAAATGCTGCTTTATTTGGACTTGATTTTATGGGGAGAAAATCAGGGGGACAAAGTAATATTCAAGCAGGAGTTGGGGCTGGAGCAGGTGTTGGTGGAGCATTAATTGGTGCTGCAATTGGTTCTGCATTGTTCCCTGGTGTTGGAACTGTTGCTGGATTATTAATTGGTGCAGCATTTAGCACTGGGGGGGCATTAATTGCTTCCTCTATAGCTGATAAGATTACTGGAGTAGATAAATTAGAAGAACAAACAGAGAAGCAAAAAAAAGAAGTTGAAAGAAAAAGGGAAAATGGCGGAGCACTTACCTTTAGAAAAACTTTGAATAGTTATGAAAAAGCAGTTAATAAATTTGAAGAATTTTCTAGAAATTTTACACCAAGTACAAGAGCAAAAAGTACATATGTTGAAGGTAGAGAACCTGCTCCTCCTCCACCACCACCAGGACAAAATATAGTTGCAGATACTCAGGTGGTTCAAGATGCAGTTGATTTTAGAAATCAATTCCCACTGGGCAGAGGAACACCTAACGTTTCTATGACCCCATATGAATTACATTTGAGAGAAAATACAATGCTACATGCTGCTGGAATAGGAAATGATCCAACTGTAGAAAGAGTTCATGTAGAGGGATCTGCACACTACTCAAATAGAGCAATTGATATTCCAGTTAATAGTAAACCACTTGGAGATAGAGTTGCTCAGTTTTGGAGATCAAGAGGATATTATGTTATTTGGCAATCAGCTGGACATTATAACCATGTGCATGTTCAATGGAACGCTGGATCACCTCAAGCAGGAGCACCATCTAATGCACCAGCAGGGGCAAGTGCTGGTAAAGGATATATTATTATTCCAGGTCATGCTACTGGTGGTGGAGCTCCAGGAGAAAAGGCATTGGTTAAAAAACTAGCAATTGATGCTTATAACAAAATTAAAAAACAAAATCCTAGTGCTCCAGTTCAATACATGGATTTAGATGCTACATTTTCTGATGATGATGCTGGTTGGAATCAACAGAAAAAATGGTATGAGAATATGGAAAGGCAAGGATATCAAGTATTAGAAATTCATATGGATCAAAAAGGAGGTATTGGTAAAGGTGTTATCAGATCTCATGGGCAACAAAGTGCTGTTTCTAATGCATGGATTAATCAAGGAAATCGCGCATATCCTATGGATTGGAGATCAAAACCAGGGGAACAACCATTAGCAGGTCCACATAGAGGAGTTGATTTATTTGAGTTGGGTAATATGAAATCTGGAGCATATTCTCAAAGTGAAATAAATGCTTTAACTGCACCTTTTGTTTCTTCAGTTTTAAGTTCTGTTAGAGGGGCAGTAAGACAAACTAATGTTCCATTAGCAACTAATTTGCCATATCAACAAGGATATAGAGCACCACAACCAACGGTAATTCCATATCCAGTTATTCAACAATCAAAAAGACCTCAAATGATGTCTCAAGGATCATCTGAACCAGAATTTGTAAGTGGTCCTAGTGAAGAACAAGTGTTAAATAGTTTTTATAAGAAAGTCCTCCTGAACTCACTGCTCTAATGGCATCATATTTTAATTACAAGATTAAAGAATTTCTTATTGAGTCTTTAGATAAGAAAAAGAATATTAATGCCACTAGTTGTGTATCTGCAATCAGATATTATGAGGACTTGTTTTCTCCAGCAGTCTTTGTTTCTATGCTTGTGACAAATACTGATGGTCTTTTATCCTCACTTCCTATTAGAGGTGGAGAAAGAGTTAGATTGATTATTGATCAAGAAGGAACTGGACAGCAGATTAAATTTGATGAGACTAAAAATACTTTTTATGTTTACAAAGTTTATGGATCCACTTCAGAATCAACAAGAGAAACCATGCTGCTTGAGTTGGCTCCAGCAGAAGTTTTTAGTAATGAAACTGCAAGAGTTCAAAGAAAGTATGATGGTAATATAGGACAAACAGTAAGTAAAATTTTAAAAGATGTTTTAAAAACAACTAGAATTAACGAAGTAGAAAAAACTATGAATGAATATTCATTCATGGGAAATTTTAAGAAACCATTTACTGTTCTGACATGGTTATGCCCAAAGTCAATTCCAACAGTGGACAAATCAAGTCCAACAGCAGGAACTGCAGGGTTTTTATTCTATGAAAACAAGTATGGATTTAATTTTAGAAGTGTAGATTCTTTGATGGCAGCATTTAAATTGAATTCAACTGAGAAGAAACAAGTTCCAAAGTATACTTACAATGAAACTCCTTTAGAATCTGGTGATCTTGGAACAAACTTTAAGATACTAAACATGCCAGTGTTTGAAAAGAATGTTAATATCTTTGAGAACTTAAGAATAGGAATGTATTCCAGTGTCAATTACTTCTTTGACATTAATAAAAGAACCACCACAAAGCATGTCTATAAACTATCAGAAAGTTATAATATTATGAGACATGCTGGTAAAACCAAACCAGATATACCTTTGAACTTTGATAAGAATCCATCAAGATTAATGGTAAAGGTTATAGATAGTCAGATACTTTCTGCACAAGAACAAGAGAAAGCAAACAAAATTAAAGACAATAGAGAACAGTATCAATCACAATCAGTTGCAAGATATAATTTAGCCTTTAGTCAACTGTTAAATATAACTATACCCCTTAATTTAAATTTGACTGTTGGTGATGTAATACAATTGGAGATTGGAAATATAACTAAAGAAACTGATCAAAAAATTCAAAAGGATACTGAAAAATCTGGTTACTATTTAATTAAGGAATTATGTCACACCTTTGAACAATCTCAAGGATATACTGGCCTAAAGCTAGTTAGAGATTCATATGGAGATCCACAGAAATGACCCACAAAAACATCCAAGACCATATTCAAACAGATAAAAAGATTGTAGATGATGCAATGGCATCTTCTCAGTCTAGAAGACATGCAGAAGAAGAGTTGGAAGCATTAGAACAATATCATGAAAGACATCCAGAGGATGATCATGATCCAACACCTTTAGAATTGTTCTGTGATGCAAATCCAGGTGCTTTAGAATGTAGGATTTACGAAGACTGATGTTAGAACAGACTCTGATTAATCCCAATTTTTTAGGTAGAGATTCCTTTAGGTGGTTTATTGGAGTTGTCACCAAGTATGTTGATGAACATCCATCTTCGGGAATATCAGGAAAGGACTGGGGTGGTGCCAAAGCAAGAGTTAGAATCATTGGGCATCATCCTGGTGCAACTTCTGTAGTTAAAGATGAAGAGTTGCCTTGGGCACATGTTCTTGTTCCCTTAACAATGGGAGCAGGAAATGATGGCGCAGTCTTAAGGGGTAATGTAACTGAGGGTGCAACTGTCATTGGATTCTTTTTAGATGGTGATGATGCTCAGCAACCAATTATTATTGGTGCTCTGTTTAAGGAAGCAAACATTGATTCTCCAAACAGTTGGCGTCAAGGAACTAACGATTTTAAAACATTTAAACCAGAAACTTCTGCAATTAATCCATTTAATAAGGATAAAGAGACTGGTAGAGCATCCACTAATGGTGGTGCTCCAACGCCAGGTGGAGAAGTTCATACCAAAGAGGGAGAGATCAAAGAATCTCAAGGTCAAGTAGCAGGTGAAGTTAATACTGTAGTTAATATTCCTCCACAGTGTAAGTCTGGAAATACTGCATATGCAAAGGTAGTAAAAGCACTTAGAGATTTTATTAAAGTTCTGAACACAGTAAAGCAAGTTGGTGATAACTTTATTAATCCAATTTTAAATACCATTCAAGATATTCCATCTATTGCTCGTGAAATCTCAGTTGCAATGTCAGATGCATTCAGTGAAATTATTAAAGTTACTAGAGATAAGATCATTGAAAAAATTTACAAATTACTTGAAACTCAAATTAATAAATTATTACCAAAAGATATTAAACTTTTTAAGACATTAGCAACTGATAAAATTGTAGACACAATCTGGTGTGCCTTCAATAAAATTATAAAAAATTTGGCAGAATTTATTTTTAAATTTCTGTTTCAAATGATTGGAACTGTGGTAAATGTTCCACTTTGTGCTGCAGAGGCATTTTTTGGTAGCATCATGAATACAGTTGCTAATGAAATTGAAGATGCTATTGGTCCAGCACTTCAAGATGCAACATCACAATTAGGAGGTGCTGTTGGATCAGTTATGGGATATGTTAATCAAGCAATTGGATATGCAAATAAAGCACTTTCATTCTTAAGTTGTGAAAGTGCAGAGTGCAAAGCACAGTTTGATTATGAAATGAACAAAGGATATGTACCCAAAGGTGCTATTGAGAAGTTTAATGCAGTCATTAACTACTCTCCAGCTCAGGGTGTTAGGAATTTACTGAGAGATGGTAAAGATCAATACAAACAATGGATTGGTGCAACTGGTGGTGGAGACTCTGGAGTTCCACCAGAAGTTTCAGCAGCATTTGGTGATTGTAATTCAGTCAGTCTTGAATGTGGACTTCCACAAATTTCATTCTTTGGTGGTGGTGGATCTGGTGCCAATGGTATTGCTATTATAGATTCAATAGGTCAAGTTCTAGGTATTGATATTTTAGATTCTGGAAGTGGGTACACAACACCACCATTTGTTTCTATTGATGATGCTTGTAACATTGGTAAGGGTGCAAGAGCAGAAGCAATATTGAATAGTTCTGGAGGAGTTGATTATGTAGACATAACATCTCCAGGATTCAATTATCTTGGACCAGAGGGAGAACCATGTTTGACAAATCCACTTGGAGAAGATGGTGCAGAATATCTTGGAACTATTATTGATGTAATTATTGAAAATACTGGTGTAGGATATACATCTGAAGATTTGATTTACAATCTATATTGTGATAGTGATGTGGAAATTCAACCAGTTGTGGATGATGATGGTAGAATTGTATCTACTAAGATTATTAATGGTGGATCTGATATTAGAGTTGTTCCAGAACTCAGAATAAATACTGATACTGGAGAAGGTGCAGTGTTGAGAGCAGTTTTAGGATTTAATAAGGTGAAGGGATCTGAAGTTGAAACTAACAGAAGTAAGATCAAGAAAATAGTTCTTTGTGCAGAAAATCATGACAGTATCTCCTAGTAAAAAGAAGAAACCTTCTAGAGGTTATGTGATGAATGACCCAAAGTTTGGGTCAGTTTTTATTGGTGAAGAAACAGAAGCAAAAAGAACAAGACAAATTGAGTTGCACTCAGCTTCAAATGCTCACCTAAAATTATTTCAAGATGGTGGATTTGAATTAAACTCTACGCCTTCTTCTGTTGGGGACAACATTAATAGTCAAGGTAAGGCACTGACAGTCAGTGCAAAAAATATTCACCTTGATGCTGGAAATGGGACCATCACATTGACTGCAAGATCTATTGTTCTTGAAGGAACAGGATCAGATCAAAACATTACCATCAGATCCAATGGTAATGTAGATATTTCTGCAGGTGATACTTTAAAAATGGGAGGATCAGTGACTGCAGTTCTTGCTAATACTAGAATGTTTTTAATATCAAAAGGTTCATGGTATGGACAAGGTGCATCTGTTAACTTTATAGAAAAAAAGACAACACTTTTACCAACATCTATAGCAGATGTTATTTCACTAGCAGCTGAGAATTTCTTTGGAGGAATAGTATAATGCCATACATTAATACAATAGAATGTGAGAGTATTCAAACAGGAGTAGCACCAACACCACCAACAGCATGTGCTGAGTTTTGGAACAGTGTTGATCCAACTAAACCATTTGCTACTCAATCTTTTGGAATTAACAATAATATTGGAGTTACCAATCAGTTAGGAACTCAATTTAATATTGGAGCATTTCTAGGATTAGGAGTTCAAACTCAACTTGGTGCAGATACTTGCTTAGGTGCAAGAGCAGGACTTGGAGTTGAAGCGAATGCTCAACCAACTTATGATGGTGCTGCAGTTGATATGTCTTTACCTGCTTTGACAGGAGATCTTGGTGGATCTTGGACATTAAATAATGTTCCAGTTTGTGCTTCTTTTAATTGCTCTGATGTTAACTTGAAGACAAATATACAACCATTAGAAAATTGTTTGGACAAAGTTTTAAAATTAAGGGGAGTTTCTTTTGACTGGATAGAAGAAAAACTTCCCTTTTATACAAAGTATGAAGGAATACATCAGATAGGATTAATTGCTCAGGAAGTTGAAGAAGTTGTTCCAGAACTTGTAGTTGAGGGTAAGATAGAACAGAATGATGCAAAGTCAGTTAGATATGGACATTTAACTGCAATTTTAGTAGAAGCAATTAAGGAACAACAAGAACAAATCAATGTTTTGAGGCAGACAGTTGAGGAACTGTCCACCAAACTTGAAAGCTGCTGCAAGTCATGATATGATGGGTCTGTACCTCAGGACTATGACCCATGCAAATCAATCGTGACCAACTTGATGAACTCAATGGTATTCTTGAGGATGTTGCATCACATTACTGCTCAGAAAATATGGTGAGTGGGGAAACTTTCTGGGCATGTGTTGAGTGTTTTGCAGTTGCTAAGCAAGCAGAACTTAAAGGTGAACTTGCTTATGAGGCTTGACACTTAAAGGGATCTGAGGTACACTGTGGAGGTGTGAAGGAAGATGCGCTGGAGGTTCCGTGCCTGTGAAGGGAAACCTGAGGCTGGGTAAATCCTCCACCATGGGAGTGTAGCCCAGCGGAAGAGGCAAACGACTTAAAATCGTTCAAGGGTGGGTTCGAATCCCACCACTCCTTTTTCAAAATTGACTTTTAATTCCAAAAAAGGGGCGAAAAAAATTCTGGCAAAAAATTGCCTGTAGGGTTTTTATGATAACCACTCTGCATTTGTAGGGTCTTGAAGAAAACTCAAACTTGACTCTGCACTAGTTTTTTGGGATTCTAATTGTTGGATAGATCTGTTCAATCCATACCTTTGTAGTTCATACATAGATCTATCATTTTTCAGTTGATTGACTTTTGTAATTAAATTATCTCTTTCTGTTGCAAGTGGAGGAATGAATGCTTCATAGAATGTGATAGAAGATGCTGCTGATGTACAAGATCCACCAGGAGCGCCACCACATCCTGAAGTTGTGTAACAAATTCCAATGTTTGCTCTATAAGTTCCTAAAGTTATATTGACTACAGTGTTTTGAACTCCTACTCCTAGATTTCCAGATGATAATGTTTGTGTTGATTGTACCCAGGGATTGCTTCCACTAAAAGCATAAATTTTACAACTTACTGATGGTGCAGTTACAGTGACTGATGATGTTGTTGTCCCACATCCAGCAGTAGATGCATTTTGTCCTATTGTTAGGATAGTTTGCCTCAAATTGCTAATTTCAGTGTTTAATTCTAAAATTCTGTTATCTAATTTTTCTATTGGTGCTTCAAAATAACCAATAACTTCATCAGCACCAGCAATTCTAAGAGGATTTTCTATTCCAGGACCACTAACATCAATTCCAGTTTTTATATCATTAATTTGTGTAATTTGCTTATTGCTTGACTCTACCTTCTGTTGATATATGCTGATCAATGCTTCAGTTTCTGTGCTAATTGCCATGATTACAAAATATTAGTAATGGTATTTATTGATAAATAAGACAGAAGAAATTATAGTGTAGGATATCTACAAATGCCTTTAGCTAGATTAGAGAATTTTCTGAAAAATCTTAATGGTAATACACTGTATGTAGATCCCAATGAATTAGATGCCTCAGATTCTATTGAAAATAGAGGCAACTCAAGATTAAGACCATTCAAAACCATTCAGAGAGCACTGCTAGAGGCAGCAAGATTTTCATATGTAGCAGGTCCAAATAACGATTTATTTGACCAAACTACAATTTTAATTGCTCCTGGTACGCACTATATTGATAATAGACCAGGATATTGGATTGATAGTTCATTAACTGCAAGAGATATCAATAATAATGCAAGAACCATTGTAGAATTTAACGTTTCTACAAACTTTGATCTTAATGATCCAACAAACCAACTTCACATTTTCAACAGTATTGATGGTGGTGTTATTGTACCAAGAGGTACATCCATTGTTTCTAGTGATTTAAGAAAAACAAAAATTAGACCAAGATATGTTCCAGATCCTAATGCTTCTGGAATTGGAAGATCTTCTATTTTCAGATTAACTGGTGCTTGTTACATCTTTGGATTTACCATTTTTGATGGAGATCCAGTAGGGAGAGTTTATAATAATTACACAACAAATACTGTAGTTCCTAATTTTTCTCACCACAAACTAACTGCATTTGAGTATGCAGATGGTAAGAATTTAGTAACCAGGAATAGTGATGCCACTGGCAAAACTGATCTTGATATGTATTACTATAAGTTGAGTTTAGCTTATGGTAATCAGTCAAATAGACCTGTTCTTCCTGGATATAGTAACCTACAAAAGAGCATAGATGAAAATAGAATTGTAGGTGAACTTGGAACTGGTGAAATCAGTATTTCTGATGTAACTTCTGGTGATGGTGGAACAGGAACTAATGTTATTACTGTTGTAACTCAGACCCCTCATGGTCTTGCACCATTTACACCAATTTTACTTTCTGGTATAGGTCAAAATCAATCATCAACTACAGAACTTGAGTATAATGGCAATTTTCTTGTTGCTCAGGTAATTAATGAATTTGAGTTCACATATTTACTTCCTGGAGTCCCAACAGAAACTCTGAATCCTAGTGTTTCTGGTGCTGTAGTTAAAGTTATCTCTGATACTGTATCTTCTGCATCACCATATGTCTTCAACTGTAGTTTGAAGTCAGTTTATGGTATGAGTGGACTTCATGCAGATGGATCTAAATCCACAGGTTTTAGATCTATGGTTACTGCTCAGTTCACTGGTATTTCACTACAGAAGGACGATAGAGCATTTGTAAAATATGATGATGTTTCTGGAACTTACAAATATCAAGATAATTTTGGTGTGGATGAGTTTCTACACCAAGAATCACTTTCTAAGTATAGACCTGATTGGGAAAGTTTTCACATCAAAGCATCAAATGATTCATTCATTCAGTGCGTTTCTATCTTTGCTATTGGTTTTGCAAAGCAATTCTATGGAGATACTGGTGGAGATCAATCAATCACCAACTCTAACTCAAACTTTGGTTCTGTAGCACTTTATTCTAATGGATACAAACCATATTCCTTAGCAAAAGACAATCATGGATTTATAACTCATGTTATTCCTCCAAAGGATTTTGCTCAGGGTGAAAATAATATTAGGTTCTATCCAATCAACACATCCTTAACAAATACATTAGCACCTGCTAATTTATATTCTAGAATTTATTTTGATGGATTTAATGATATTTTAAACCCTCCAGCAGCAAAAATAAGAGGGTTTGCTTTAGGTGGGAGAAATGGAGATAAACTTTATTACAAAAAAATACAAGACGAATATTCAATTACAATAAGTCCAAATTATAAAATCAATCATAATATTACCACTATTGATACTACAACTAATGAATTAACTCTTGCAAGTAATTCTGGTATTGCAACTGGATTGCCTGTTAAGATTATTTCTCAAACTGGTGTTCTTCCAGATGGTATTGAACCAGGAAAAGTTTACTTTGTAAGACCTTTTGGTGGTAATGATGTTAAACTATATGAAAACATCGTTAATGCAGAATCAAACTCTTCTCCAGTAGATGTTAAAAATACTGTAGGTCTTTCAACTAATAATCTATACCTTGTAAGTAAAGTTTCAGATAAGCAAAGTGGTGATGTTGGTCATCCAATTCAGTGGGACAATACTGCAAAGAATTGGTATGTTGGTGTATCATCATCAACAGCATCTGTAGATTTTTGGACCACATTAGCAACACTGTCTGGACCAGCATCATTCGTCAAGAGAAAAATTGATCCTAGATCTAAAGATGATAGAATTTACAGATTTAGATATGTTATTCCTAAGGAGTCTAGAAATGCTTCTGCTCCAACATCAGGATTTATTTTACAAAAGTCTTCCACTGCAGTAAATTCACTATATTCTCAAGCAAACTCAGTTCAATTAGTTTCTGCAGAAGGGAATGAACTGTCATTAGTCAGAAATAAGGGTATTATTGTAGATGCTTGGTATGATAGTGGAACTGATGTAGCAACAGTTATCACTAATAAACCACACAACTTGAAAGCAGGTGATAAGATTGCTATTAATAACTTAAAGAGTTCTAATGAACCAAATCCTGTTGGACTTGGCACTGGAACTGGATTTAATGGTGAGTTTACTGTAAAAACTGTTGTCAATGATCTTAGATTTACTTATGATCTATCTGTAGATCCAGGAACTATTACTACAGGAGCATCTGCATTTGAATCATGGTTGACAGAAAGAGACTGTGCACAAACTTCTAATTTTAGAATTCCCCCATATACAATTTATGAGTCAGCTAGATCTGCAATGCCATACTTTGTATGTAAGCAGATTGACAATGACTATCAGGTTTATAAAATTAAACAAATTCAACCATATGTTCAAGATTCTACAGATGGTATCTATCACCTAACATTAAATGTCTTTAAAAATGTCCCTACTGTTTCTCCATTCAATGTAGACACTTACAAACTAAGTCAAAGTATAGAGGATTTATATCCAACTCAAGACTTAGACAATCCACATTCTGATCCAGAACCCTCTACAAGTGTTGCATCAAGAAAATACATTGGTAAGGTAGATACTAATGATGTAGAAAATAGTACAACTAGAGAAACTTTAGTTCAATTCTTCAAAGATTTTTCATTAGGTAGAGGTATTACACAAATTACCAAAGTTGGTAATGATTGTACTATTACTACATCTCAGAATCATGGTTTAGGTGGAATAAGGAAGGTTGTCATTTCTGGTGCAGGAACTGGATTTGATGATGGGTCATATTATGATATTCCTCTTTGTGGAGGAACAGGATCTAATGCAACTGCAAATGTTATTGTTAGTGGTGGACAGGTAAACACTGTTACTATTGCAAACCCAGGATCTGGATACACTATTGGTGATGTTTTATCATTAAAGGGCCTTCCTGGTTCTACAAATAATGCTACAGTAACTATTACTACTTCTGTTGGACTTATCTTTAACCCAGCAGACACTGACACCATTCAAATTATTGGTTCTAAGAGTTTACAAAACAATGGTGTCTTTGTAATTAAGTCTACTACAGCAAACACTATTACATATGAGAATGCCAGTGGTGTAGCAGAAGCATCTTCAGATGCAATAGTCATTCTTTCTGGATTGGGATATCCCATTTCTTCAGTTCTAGATGGATCCGTTTACAATTCTACTACTAATGTAACAACTATTACAGTTAATACTAATAATCCACACTCGTTTGTTCCAGGTAATAAAGTTATCTTTAATGATGGTATTGCTGGTATTTGCACAGTTACTTCAGTTACTGGTATTACTACATTTACAGTTAATGGAGATGCTTCTGCAGCAACTAGAGTATTCTCTATTGGATTGATTCCGACACTGAAAGATACTAATTCATCTAATGAAAACTTAAACTCTAGACAATATTCTATTTTCTCAGGATATAAGAGTAGAACTAATCAAGAAGTTACTTTAACTAATACTAATTTCCTTGTCTCTAATATTGAAGGATTGAATAAAGGTGAGTTCATTCAACTAGCAGATGAAATCATGTTAGTTACCAGAATTTCTGGTGGGGAAGTTTTTGTTAAAAGATCTGTATTTGGAACAAGAATTTCTACACATCCAATTAATACTGCTGTTAAGAGGATTGAGATTCTTCCAGTAGAACTTAGAAGAAACTCAATCCTTAGAGCTGCTGGTCAAACATTTGAATACACTGGATTTGGTCCAGGTAACTATTCAACTGGTATGCCTAGTAATCAAGATAGAATTTTAACTGACCCAGAAATTCTTATTTCTCAGGCATTAACTTCTAAGGGTGGACTTGTTGTTTATACTGGTATGAATAGTAATGGTGAATTTTTCATTGGGCGTAAAAAGTTTGATGCTTTGACTGGTGATGAAATTGCAGTTACTGGTCCAGGAGAAGATATTGATCAAGGTGGGGACTTTGATGAAATTACTGTTAATAAGATCACCATTAATCAAGAAATGGATGGATCTACTGCTAATGGTGCCATTAACAACTTCACTATACTTTCAAGTTTCAATGTAGTTGGAGTCTCAACTTTTGAAAGTATTGTACAATCAACTAATTGTACTAATGGTGCTGTTGTAGTTGCTGGTGGTGTTGGTATTGGTGGAAATCTAAATGTTTGCGGTAATGGAACTATTAGTGGATTACTTGATGTAAATGGTGGTGCAACTATTGATAATATTCAGATTGGAGTCACTGGTGATAATGAGATTGATACATCAACAGGAAATCTAACCATCGATTCTGCTGGTGGTACAACGACAATTGATGATAATCTTACAGTTAATGGGACACTTACTTTTAATGGAGATTTGAATGTTACTGGTGATATCACAGCATTCTACACTTCTGACCAAAGACTCAAAGATAATATTGTTGCTATTGAAAATCCTCTTGCTAAGGTTCTTTCAATCAGTGGTAATACTTATAATTGGAATGAAAAATCTGGTAAAGAAGGTAATGATGTTGGTGTAATTGCACAAGAAGTTCTTGAAGTTCTTCCTGAGGCAGTGACAACCAGAGATAATGGATACCTTGCAGTAGATTATCAAAAACTTGTTCCACTTTTAGTTGAAGCAATCAAAGAATTGTCTGATAAAGTCAAACAATTAGAAAGTAAGTAATTCTATGACTACTCCAACTGGTCAAATTAGTTTTAATCAAATTCAAACTGAATTTGGACCAACTCCAGCATCTCAGCATAATCTTGGTGCCTACAGAGTCAACCAAACCGTAGGTGATAGAAATTGGTTGTTAGATGATGGAGTTCCAACTCCAGGAAACTCTATTAGTTTTAATCAACTTAGAGGTAAAACTTTGAATTGTGTTGTTGATTATCCAACAGAAACTACCAGAGTCAACTCTGGATCTGTATTTGATTCATCAGCTACAGTTATTGGGGGTTTTAAAGGAATTCCAAGTAGATCAAATGATACTCAAACTAAAAAAGTCTATCATTTAATAAGAAATACATTAGGTGCTACTGATTCAGCATCTGCTGTTGCTTTAAGAACTAGCACTTGGGATTCCTCCACAATAAAATTACAATATATTGTTAATGGAAATGGTAGATTGTATGGTAGAGGTGGTGTCGCAAATGGTGGTGCTGGATCTCCTGCATTTGGAATTGATAGATCTTGTGAAGTTGTTGTAGAAAGTGGTGGTCAGATTAGAGGTGGTGGTGGAGCAGGTGGTCGTGGTGGAAACTATTCTTTTGACAGTTTTAACTTTACTTGCTCTGGTAGTGGTGGTAATGGTGGTCCTGGCAGGGGATATGAACTTCAAACTGGGTCATTAGCAGGAAATAATGCTACTGGCACTAATGGTAGATGCTTTACTGAGACTCAATGTGATAACTGTGATGGATCTGGTAATGGATCTAGTTCAAAAGGTGGTGGTGCAAATGGTGGTGGATTTGGTGGAGAATGGGGTACTCGTGGATGTGATGGATGTAATGCTGGTTCTACTGGTACAATTTGCTTTAATATTTTTGGAATTGGATTGTATTGTGAAAGTGAAGGTATAGGAAGTGGAACTTCTGGGGGAGCAGCAGGTGCTGCAATTATAAGAGTTGATGGGACTTCAGTATCCCTAACAAATAATGGTACAATTAGTGGATCTACTACTGCAGTAGGATCATTTGTATAAATAAACTAAAAGGGGGATAGTGGAACCCAATGGCATCTAAGGACAACTATTTTGTAGTTAGAACTGGTCTTGGTGTTGGAACACAAGCACTGTATGCTGATGCATTAACCAAAAAAGTAGCAATTGGTAAGACATTAGCATCATTTGAATTAGATGTAGTTGGTGACATTTATGCTAATGACAGAATAATAGCAGAAAATAGTGTATCTGTTGGCACAAATTCACCTGTTCAAGAATTAGACATTAGAGGTGATGCCTACATTAGAGATAAGTTAACTGTAGGTGTAGAGGAAACAGATCAAGTTTTTCAAGTCAATTTAACTCCTGCAGATGCTGTTGTTATTAGTGGAGTTGGATCTGTTGGTATTGGATCAACTCAACCAAGATATGATTTAGATTTAAATGCAAATCTAAGAGTTGTAGGTTTTGCAACCATTAACCAATCTTACATTGGTGTTGCAACTGTAGGATTTGCTTCAATTACATCATCAAGACTTGGCATCACCACTATCGCAAATGCAGATATTGGCATTTCCACAATAGGTGTTACATACATTGGTGTTGCTACTGTAGGTTTTGCAACAATTACTGTAGAGCGAGTAGGAATTTCAACTGTCACTACTGCCACTGTAACTCATGAAACAGTTGGAGTATCAACTGTTGGAGTTTCTTCAATTACCAGTGGATTTATTGGAATTGGAACAGTTCTTGACTTGTTTGGTGATCATCAAGTTGTAGGAGTTTCTACAATTACATTTGCAGATATCACTGATGCTGATGTAGGTATTGCAACTGTAGGTATTGGATCAATTAGAAATCTTGTAGCAGGAATTGCTACAGTTGGTGTTGCTACAGTTGGACACTTATTTGTTGGTATTGCAACAATCAGAAGTGAGGTTGTAGGTGTTTCTTCTATCACTAGAGGATACATTGGCATTGCTACTGTAGGATTTGCAACAATCACAGAGGCAGTTATTGGATCTGAGACTGTTGGGTTCTCTACCATTGGTATTGCAACAATTACCTCAGAAAGAGTTACTGCATCTCAAATTGCAAATCTTTTAGTCACTGGAATCACCACAACTGCCAAACTTGATGTTGGTATTGGTGGAACCATCATTACTGCAGAAAGATTTACTACAGAGGATGTTTATAAGACTGATGGTTCAACATTAGTCAAAACAATCGCCCCTATTGTTGGTGTTGGAACAACACAACCAACAAGAACTCTAGATGTTGCTGGTGACATTAGAATTCAAGGAGAACTGATTGATTCAGAAAATAATGTAGGTTTTGCATACTCAGTTGTTGGTGCAAAGTACAGTATTCCTGGAAGATTTATAGATGCTGCTAATCTCCTTTCAAGAAATAAAGAATTTATTGCTAATGAAATTGTAGGATTCATTACCAGCACTGATGGTCCTTTTGGTGCTAATGGTCCAAACTTTGACTATGGTACAGTAGGAGTAGCAACAGGAAGAGTTAAGTGTAAGAGAGATATTGGAATTGTTGTTGATGCTATTGCTTTTGATATTTCTAAGGGTGGAAACTCTAAGTCAGTAGGAGCAGGTTTATCCTACTATGATGGAGTTACCTTAAAGTATCTTGATGATTCTGCAGTCATTCCTGTAGGATTTAGCACAGGATATGTTAAGCAAGCTACTGTAGTTGGTTTTAGTAGCATTGCAACTCTTGCTAAGTATGTTATTAATAACAGCAGAATTCCAAAATCATATCAGGTTTCAGGAATTACAAGTGTTGCTCAAATTTTAGACCTTGAACTTCTTCCTGATGGAGACAGTAATCAAAATCCAAATGCTTGTGCTAATGTAGTTTCTGCAATCACAGTTTGTGGACAAATTGTAACCAACATTATTAATAGTGGTCCTGGAGCAGCACCAAAAATTAACAATCCAGTTGGAGAAATTGTATGGTCTCCTCCTGGCGCAATTGTAGGTAATGAATGGTTTGTTGCTAAGTATGGTAATGATCAAAATATTGGTAACTCTCCTGGATCTGCTTTCTTAACTATTAAGAGAGCATGTGCAGTTGCAGAACCTGGGGATACAATTAGAGTTTTTGCTGGTCTTTATGTTGAAGAAGGCCCAATTCAAGTTCTAGAAAGAGTTGCTATTGTTGGAGAAGATCTTAGAAGAACACTTGTTACAACAGCATCTCAAACTGACCTATTCCATGTGAGAAGAGGTTGTTATATTTCACATATGTCATTTGTTGGACCATCAAATCCAAAAGCAATGGTTTCATTCCCAACACAGGGACTTGGATATGCTGATGGTACAGAACAAAACTGGCAATCACCTTATGTGCAGAACTGCACAAACTTTGTTCCTGATAGTGTTGGAATGAGAATTGATGGTAATAGAGCTAGTGGATTTAAGTCCATGGTTCTAGATGCTTATACACAATACAATCAAGGTGGTATTGGGGTTTCAATTACTAACTTTGGATATGCACAGTTAGTTTCTCTGTTCACTATTTGTTGTGATACTGCTGTTTATAATGACACTGGTGGTGTCTGTGACATGAACAATAGTAATGCTTCTTTTGGTAACTATGGTTTGTGGGCAAATGGAACTACTCCACTTCAATATGTTGGTGTAGTTACCACAGCACCAGTTGGAGATAATATTGATAGTTTGGTATTAAATGTTGGTGCAGGAAGAACACAAGCATTCTTAGATTCAGTAGATCTATTAAGACTCAATTCTGATTTTATTGCTAATGAAGTTGTTGGATTTGTAACTAGTACTTCTGGACCATATGGTGCATTTGGACCATCCTTTGATTATGGTGGTGCTGCAAAAGGAAGAGAAAAGTGTAAGCGTGATGCAAAGATTATTGTAGAAACACTAGCTCTTGATATGCTAACTCTTGGTAATGGTAATGCTATTGATACTGGACTTGCTTATAGAGATTCTTCAGATTATTCATTAACATATCTAAGAGATTCTAATCCAGTTCCAACAGGATTTACTCCAGGATATGTTGCCAGAGGAGAAGTTGCAGCACTCGATCATATTGCAGGAATTGCAACTTATGTTATTAGAAATGAGAATCTTCCTGTTTCTTATCAGAGTGGAATCAGCAGCATTTCTCAAATTAAGGATGTAACAAAAACTGGATCAGTTGCAGTAGATTCCTTGATTAGAACCAATGTTGGTATTATTACAAGCATTATTGAAATTGGTACAGGATCTATTCCCACAAGAGTTCTTCCAAAGGGACAAAGACCTTATGATGGACAAGTTACATTTATTGGAACTCAATATTATACAGTTAATAGAATTCAAATTACTAATCCAGGATTTGGATATCAAGCTGGTGCTCCAGTAGAAGTTACTATTGGTCTTCCTTCTCTTGGTGATGATGGAATTGCTGCAGAAGCAACTATTTTTGAAGATGGTGTGGGGACAGATGGTACTATTCAGGAAGTTACAATTCTTGTTTCTGGAACTGGATATGATGAGACTCCTCCAACAGTTACAATTGCACCTCCTCCAGTTGTTGGAGTTGGACTGGGAACAACTGCAACTGCAGTTGCAGTCATGGAAGAACTCTTCTTTAATGTGGTTTCTTCAACTCCAGTAGATCCAACTGGTATCACCACAGTTACATTTGATCAATTTATTACTTATCCAGTTTCTGTTGGTGCAACAGTCAACTTCTTCCAAGCAAGTAAGATTATTGCTAGTGGTATTACATTTGAATATATAGGAACAGGAACAGATATTGTTAACTCGATTCCTTCTAAGGGTGCTGTGCCAATTGATGAAAATCAAATTGTTGCAACAAATGGTGGAAGAGTTCCTTTCACAAGCACGGATCAAGGAGGAAACTTCAGAATTAGTGAAGGTATTACTATCAATCAGAATACTGGAACAATCAGTGGAACTGCATTCAGTAAGAGCCTTCAATCAGAAGTCACTCCACTTATCATTGCACTAGGAGGTCAGTAAAAACCAATGGCACAACAACCATTAAATACATATAGGACAGTTACTGGTATTGTCAGCACCACTTCAAATACTGAAGTTTATGCAACCAGAACTGGGTATACAAGCATTGTTCTTTATGCACAAGTTGCTAACACTGGAACAGGAATTGGGACAGTAACATTCTCACATAAAAGAGTTAACAGGAGTCAGGCTGGCGTAAGTACAGTATTTACTGAAATAATTTCTGAAGGAACTGTTCCTCCTAATGATGCTTTAATTCTTTTAGATGGCAGATTGGTACTAGAAAGAACTGCTTTAAAGACTGATAGTATCGTGATGAGTGGTATTTCTACTACATCACCAAATCCACTTAAGTATACAGTAAGCATCCTGGAAACTCTTAATCAATAATGGCAAAGTATCTTAGTCGTAGAGTTTTAAGAACTCCCCAATCAAGATTAACTCCAGATAGATACCAATATCTAGGATTAAATCAAACTGAACCAAACTTAGGAGATCCTCCAGGTAGTACACCTCCTATTGGTGTTCAGTATGCTTTAGTAAGTGTTGATACTGCTCCAGGGGAAAGATATTGGATTCCTCTTCCTCCTGGTGTTGCTGAGCAAGGAATTACTATTAGAGATGAAGGAACTATTGTAGGTGCTGCAGGATCTATCACTCAAATTAACTTTGTTGGTCCTGGTGTAAGTGTAGCAGGAACTGCTATTCCTGGTTTGGGAATTGCTACAGTTACAATTAATGCTGCAAATTTAGTTGCAGAACCAACAGACTCTACGCCAAGATTTATTGGATTTACAACTCAGAGAGCATCTGGAGTTGCAACAACTTATGATATTGCACCAAACTCTTTGGTTTTCATTCCCAGCACTGCAAGATTGGGAATTGGAAGAACAGTTCCAACTGTTGGTGTAGATATTGGTGTTACTACAGTTAGAATTTCTGGAGATATTGCTAATTATGCTGGTGATGTAGGAACTTTTAATAAAGTTTTAACCTCACTTGGTCCTGGTGCTGGATTTACATGGGCTAATGCAACTGGACCTCTTGGACCACAAGGACCTCAAGGATTTAGAGGACCTCAAGGTGCACAGGGACCTCAAGGATTTAGAGGACCTCAAGGTGTACAAGGTCCACAAGGATTCCAAGGACCTCAAGGTTCACAAGGTTTCCAAGGTGCACAAGGACCTCAAGGTGTTCAGGGTGCACAGGGTTATCAAGGTGCACAAGGATTAATTGGACCTCAAGGTGCTCAAGGTGTACAAGGTCCACAAGGATTTCAAGGACCTCAAGGATTTGGACCTCAGGGTGCTCAGGGTGTTCAAGGTGCTCAAGGGGTGCAAGGACCACAAGGTTTCCAAGGACCACAAGGTTTCCAAGGATTTACTGGACCTCAAGGTGCTCAAGGATTCCAAGGACCACAAGGATTCCAAGGATTACAGGGTGCTCAAGGTATTCAAGGTAGTGTTGGACCTCAAGGTGTTCAAGGTCCACAAGGATTCCAAGGACCACAAGGAAACATTGGTCCACAAGGTGTACAAGGTCCACAAGGTATACAAGGTCCACAAGGATTTAGAGGACCTCAAGGATCACAAGGACTTCCTGGTGATGTTGGACAAAAAGGACCACAAGGTGTTCAGGGTCCACAAGGTGCACAAGGAGAAATTGGACCTCAGGGTGCTCAAGGTTTCCAAGGACCTCAAGGACCTGTTGGACCTCAAGGTTCACAAGGTTTCCAAGGACCTCAAGGATTTAGTGGGCCTCAAGGTGTAGATGGTCCACAAGGACCTATTGGACCCCAAGGACCTCAAGGTGCTCAAGGATTAAGAGGACCTCAGGGTGCACAAGGTATTCAAGGATCTACAGGTCCACAAGGTGCTGGTCCACAAGGTGCATTAGGACCTCAGGGTGTTCAAGGACCTCAGGGTGCTCAAGGTTTCCAAGGTGAAATTGGATCATCCATTACCATTATTGGATCAATTGCTGATGTAAATGTAAATCCTCCAAATAATCCACAAACTACATTAGATAATGCTTTCCCATCAGCAGTTTCTGGTAATGGTGTTATTGATGAAGCTACTGGAGATCTTTGGGTTTATGATGGAACAGACTGGCAAAATGTTGGTCAAATCGTAGGACCTATTGGACCTCAAGGTACACAAGGACCTCAGGGTGCACAGGGTTTCCAAGGACCTCAAGGTTTCCAAGGACCTCAAGGTGTTGCAGGAAATCAAGGACCTCAAGGCATCCCAGGACCACAAGGATCTGTTGGACCTCAAGGTGTACAAGGACCTCAAGGTTCACAAGGTAATCAAGGTGTAAGAGGACCTCAAGGTTCTCTAGGTATTCAAGGACCTCAAGGATTCTTAGGTCCACAAGGTGCTCCTGGTCCACAAGGTGCTCAAGGTGTACAAGGACCTCAAGGGGTTCAAGGTCCACAAGGTCCAGTTGGACCACAAGGAGAAAGAGGACCACAAGGACCTCAAGGTTTAGGTCCTCAAGGTGCACAAGGATTAAGAGGACCCCAAGGTAGTTTAGGATCTCAAGGTCCACAAGGTGTTCAAGGTCCACAAGGTGCTCAAGGTTCTCCTGGTACTGGTGGTGCTGATGGTTCTCCTGGTCCTATTGGACCACAAGGACCAAGAGGACCTCAAGGTACAATTGGACCTCAAGGTGGATTAGGTGTTAGAGGTCCACAGGGACCTAGTGGACAAGGTATTGATGGACCACAAGGTGTTATTGGACCACAAGGTGAAAGAGGACCTCAAGGTGCACAAGGATTCCAAGGTGCAGCAGGACCATCAAATCAAATTAATGCTACAAATACATCTACAGATGCAGATCATTTTGTAATTTTTGTAGATAGTTTAGGTGCAAATGCAACACCTCGTGGAAGATCTACAGCAGCAGCATTTAAGTTTAATCCAGGAACAGGCGAATTAAGTCTTGCTGGAGGAATTACTCTTGCAACAAGACCATTCTTTAGAAATGTTCCAACAATTGCATCAAATTATACAATTACAAGTTCTTTTAATGAAATGAGTATAGGTCCAGTAACAATTAGTGATGGGGTCACTGTCACTGTTGACAGTGGTGGAACTTGGACTGTAATCTAAATAGTAGTAAAAAATGGCAGTAGCAGCAGTTAATTTAACCATTGAAAAAGGAACAGACTTTTCCCAATCCCTCAAATTAAAAACTGATGGATCTGTAATTAATCTAACTGGATATACTTTCTCAGCAAAAATAAAAAAACATGCTGCTGCTACAACTTATTATACATTTACAGTTACTGCATTAGCACCTGCATCAAATGGAATTGTAAAGTTAGAAATGAGTGACACTACCACATCATCAATTCCAGCAGGCAGATATATTTGGGATTTGTTAATTACCATTTCTGGTGTGACTACCAAGGCAATTAAAGGTACAGTTATTGTTGAGGGAACTGCATCCTAATGGAAATAGAAGTAGAAGTTCTTTCTTCTAGCTCAAGTTCTGATATTCAAATAGATAGTAGTTTAGCAGCTGAGGCACTTATTCCAGTGGCAAACAAACTAGAAGACTTAGTAGATGTTGATGCAAGTGGTGTAAGTGATAAATATGTAGTTATGTATGATTCTGCTACTCAAAAATATAAATTGGTCAATCCAGATGAAGTTTTAAATGCAGCAGCAGGAACAGAAACAATTCAACCTGGATTGGTTGGTTATGCTACTACATTCTTGAATAGAATGGATATTGATTTAGATAATAAAATTGATGTAGACGCAGGAACGTTCTAAAAAATCTAAATACTATTAAAAGGGTAGGAAACAATGCCAGCACCTGTTATTCAATTTAAGAGGGGTTCTTCAAGTGGCATTACATCATTCAAAGCAGGTGAACCAGCATTCACAACTGACACTTTTGATTTTTATATTGGATTAGATAACACCTTAGTAAACAACAAGTTTTTTGGTTCTCATAGATATTGGACCAAAGAAACTGGTTCAAAAGGAAGTGGAGTTAATCTTGTAGAGTCTACAAGTGGAACTGATTACATTACGCTTGCAGCACCAGCATCGGTAGGTGCAGCAGTTACTTATTATTTCCCAGCATCTCAAGGTGCAGTATCATCAGTTCTTACTAATGATGGTTCTGGAAACCTAACATGGGCAAGTGGATCTCAGAATGCTACCTTTACTGGTATCACAACATTCAGTGATACTACTGATAATACTCTTGGAAATGCTAATACTGGTGCAGTTCAGATTGATGGTGGTGTAGGAATTAATAAGAATGTTACTATTGGACAGAGTTTGCATGTAGCGAATGGATTGAATGTAGTTGGAGTATCTACTTTTGTTGGTACAATTAATGCTAATAATGGGTTATATGTAAATAACAGCAATATTGCTCTTGATATTAATGGATCTAGAATTTATGAAAATGTTACCAACCTTTTCTTGGAACCTGATGCTGGTCTGATTGTCAAAGGTGGTGGAGGAACAGTTGATTTAGCGAAATTTAATTTTGGGGATTCTGTTGATTTATATTTCAATAATGTTAAGAAGTTTGCAACAACTGGTGCTGGTGCAACAGTAACTGGACATCTTGGAGTTAGTGGAAACTTAGTTGTTGCTGGTGAATCTGAATTTGTAGGTATTGTAACATTCAAAGGTGGTACAATCAATCTTGGTGATTCTGACTCTGATAATATTGTCTTAACTGCAGATGTAAATTCTGATATTCTTCCAAATACAACATCAACATTTAATCTTGGTTCTACTTCTAAGAGATGGGGTGCAATCTATGGCACCAGTTCAAACATTTCTGGAGTTTCAACTCTTGGTGGGGCATTAATTTCTGGATATACCCAAGTTGCAGACCTTAGAATTACTGGTATTACAACTATTGCAGGGTCTATTGATGGTCTGGGATCATTAGAAATTGATGGTCTTCTCACTCTAAATGATGGTCAAATTGTATCTGGAATTTCTACTTTCAACAGTCCAATTGATAACAACAGTAGCCTGAGTGTTGATGGTGTAACCACACTGAATGGCAACTTAGAAGTTGTTGGATTCTCTACATTCCAGAATGCTATTGTAATGAACAGCTCACTGGCAGTATCTGGAAACACAACACTTAGTAGTGCCCTTGGTGTAACTGGTATTGCAACTTTCAGTAATAATGTCAATGTCACTGGAAGTGCAGATGTTACTGGAAACCTGAGAGTATCTGGTATCACAACCATTGGAGATTCTTCTGCTGATACCTTAACTGTTAATGCCACTACAACTTTTGTTGAACCAGTTGTTGGTACAATTGGAACTGCAACCAGAGCAACTACAGTTGATGTTACTGCTACTGCTACCAATCAAAATTTCAATCTTGCATTTACTGATGGATCTGGAACTAGCGAGGTAGTTAATGTAGATTCTGAACTTGTCTATAATCCAAATACAAATGTATTAACTGTTCCTACAATTAAGGTAGGAAGTCTAAAGGCAAGTGATGGTCAAAACTCAGTTACCATTGATAATGTCACTGGTAATGTTGGAATTAACAGCAACTTAACTATTACTGGAAATCTTTATGTTCTTGGATCAACAACTGAAGTTAATACTCAAACTTTAAAAGTTGAAGACTCCTTAATTGAAGTTGGATTGATCAACAGTGGTGGATCACTTGTTCCTCCAACTTCAGATCTTAACATTGATGTTGGTATTCTTTTCAACTGGTATGATTCTTCTGCTAAGAAGTCAGGTATTTTCTGGGATGATAGTGTTAAGAGAGTTGCCATTGGATCAGATATGTCTGAGTCCAGCAGTGTTATGACTGTAAGTTTGTATGCAGATCTTGAAATTGGTGGTCTTTGGGTAACTGATTGTGCAGGTACATCACAAGTCATTTCTTGTTCAGGTTCAGAAAGATCTCTGTTAAATATTACAGTTGATGGTGGAAGCTTCTGATGAATGATATTGATTACCAATCTTTGTTATCTTCTTATCAAAAAAAAGTCTCTGAACTTATCAATCAAGTGATAGTATATGAAGCTAGAATTAATTCTTTATCATTACTAAACAGTGAATTGAATTCTAAATTAGGAAAATTAGAAAATCAAAAGGTTACAAGGAAGAAAACAGATAACTCCTCAGAAGATTTTTGATAAATAACTAAAACTCTTACATAAGAGTTTCTACGGTATATACCAATCAATGAGGAGTTGAATGGCAGCACCTATAATACGAATTAAAAGATCGTCAGTTCCCAGGAAAAAACCAACGGTAAATGATTTACCTTTGGGGGAATTAGGACTTAACACATATGATGCAGAGTTATATGCTCGTAGAGAAAGAACAGGTATTGGCACTGATATTGTCAGATTAGGTGCTGGTGCCACAGTTACTAATGTTTTATATGTCACAACAGACGGATCAGACACAAACACAGGAGAAAAACTTGGAGATGCAAAAGCAACAATTGCAGGAGCAGTCGCAGCAGCATCAGCAGGAACAGTTATTAAGGTTAGTGCTGGAACTTATATAGAAAATAATCCTGTAACATTACCAGCACAAGTATCAATCATAGGTGATAATTTAAGAGAAGTCTCAGTTCAGTGTCAGAATTCTGGGAATCTCTTTTATGTGACTAATGGAAATTATGTTGCAAACATGTCCTTTACTGGATCCTCAAATTCAGGTGCTATTTTTTCCTTCAGTCCATCTGGGGCAGGTAATATAACACAGTCACCATACATTCAAAATTGTACAAATTTTATTCCTAATAGCATTGGTCTTAAAGTTGATGGAAACAATGCTACTGGAAATCTTAAAAGTATGGTTTTAGATTCCTATACACAATACAATCAAGGTGGGATAGGAGTTTCTATTACTAATAGTGGATATGCACAATTAGTTTCTTTGTTTACTATTTGTAATGATGTTGCAGTATTCTGTGGATCTGGTGGTGCATGTGATCTTACAAACTCAAACTCATCATTTGGTAACTATGCATTAGTTGCTGATGGTGTTGGGTCAAAACAATATACAGGAATTGTAACTGTAGCAGCTGCTGCAAATAGTTCAGTATTTACACTTTCTGGTGTTGGAAGCAGCAGACCTTTTGATGGTCAAGTAGTTTATTTTGATAATCTATACTATACAGTTACAAAAGTAACAGTCAGTGCTGGAGGTACAGGATATACATCAGCACCAACAGTTACTATTGCAGATCCAAGTACATCTTGGGGTATTAAAGCAACTGCTGTTGCTGAAATTTCTAATGGTAGTGTTAGTGGAATTACTATTGTTTCAAGTGGACGTGGATATGAAACTACTCCAACTGTTACCATTAGTGCACCAAATGTTGGAATTAATACTGCCACAGCAACTGCAACAACAACACCAACATATTATTCAATTTTAAGTGCAACTGCACCATCTGGTGGAATTACTACAATTACTGTTAGTGAGAATGTTCCTTATGCAGTTGGTGTTGGATCAACTGTTCCATTTTTTAAACAAAGTAGAATCCTAGCATCAGGTCACTCACTGGAATATATAGGTTCAGGGACAGACATTAGTACTGCACTTCCTTCTACTGGTGGTGTTGCCATTCAGGCAAATGAAATAGACATGAGAAATGGTGGATTGGTTGTTTACACAAGTACAGATCAATCAGGTAATTTCAGAATTGGCGATGGTGTTGTTGTTGATCAAGCAGCAGGAACAATTTCTGGAGATTCATACACTAAGAGTTTATTTTCAACAATGACACCATTCATTCTAGCATTAGGAGGAGAATAAAATGGCTTTAGCACTTAATGTTTTTAAAACAGTTACTACAATAGTTTCCACAAGTCCAGTTGGAATTTATACAGCTCCTGTTGGATATACAGGTGTTGTTCTATTAGCACAGGTAGCAAATATTGGATCAAATTCTCAGGACGTTACATTTTCTCATGAGAGAACAAGTGCTGGAGTTGCAGTAACCACAAGAGTTCTAAAGCAATATCCTATTTCTGCAAATGATACTGCTAATCTTTTATCAGGAAAATTAGTTCTAGAGTCTGGGGACAAATTAATTCTTTCAGGTAGTAATGGCACTGATCTTGAGTTCATTGGTAGCGTCCTGGAGACTCTAAACTAATGGCTAAAAATGTAAGTGGGAGACAGCAAAATTTAAAAGTCGGTATTAAATCTTATACAGAAACCAAAGTTGTAGCTGAATTTATTGGTAAGGTTGGTATAGGAACAACCAATGCCACTCAAGATTTAGATGTTGATGGAGATGTCAGAATACGTGGATCATTATATGATAAAGACAATCAACCAGGAGGAAATGGGCAAGTATTAATTTCTACAGTAAATGGAGTTGATTGGGTAGACGCTGCCCCAGCAAATGCTATTACTGGGCTCACTATTAGAGATGAAGGAACTATTGTAGGAACTGCTAACAGCGTTTCTCAACTAAATTTTGTAGGAAATTTTGTCGTTGCTACTGCTCAGTCAGGAATAGCAACAATAACAATTTCAGATAACATTGGACCTCAGGGGTTTCAGGGTGTTATTGGACCACAAGGAGCTCAAGGTGCTACAGGTGCACAAGGTGCTCAAGGTGCACAAGGTGTTCAAGGAGCACAAGGTGTTCAAGGAGCACAAGGTGCTATTGGACCACAAGGTGCACAAGGTTCAGTAGGAGCTCAAGGTGCTGTAGGTGCACAAGGTGCTCAAGGTGCTATTGGACCACAAGGTGCACAAGGTTCAGTAGGAGCTCAAGGTGCTGTAGGTGCACAAGGTGCTCAAGGTGCTATTGGACCACAAGGTGCACAAGGTTCAGTAGGAGCTCAAGGTGCTGTAGGTGCACAAGGTTCAGTAGGAGCACAAGGTGCTACAGGTGCTCAAGGTGCTACAGGTGCTATTGGACCACAAGGAGATCAAGGTGTTCAAGGACCACAAGGAACTCAAGGTGTTCAAGGACCACAAGGAGCTCAAGGTGTTCAAGGACCACAAGGATCTCAGGGTGCTCAGGGGGTACAAGGAGCACAAGGTTCAGTAGGAGCACAAGGTGCTATTGGACCACAAGGAAATCAAGGTTCAGTAGGAGCACAAGGTTCAGTAGGAGCACAAGGTGCTATTGGACCACAAGGTGCACAAGGTTCAGTAGGAGCACAAGGTGCTGTAGGTGCACAAGGTGATCAAGGAGCACAAGGATTTAGAGGACCACAAGGTTCACAAGGTTCAGTAGGAGCACAAGGTGCTCAAGGTGCTATTGGACCACAAGGTGCACAAGGTGTTGTAGGAGCACAAGGTTCAGTAGGAGCTCAAGGTGCTGTAGGTGCACAAGGTGCACAAGGTGCACAAGGTGCTATTGGACCACAAGGTGCACAAGGTGCTGTAGGAGCACAAGGTTCAGTAGGAGCACAGGGTGCTCAAGGAACTCAAGGTGTTCAAGGAGCACAAGGATTTAGAGGACCACAAGGAACTCAAGGTGTTCAAGGACCACAAGGAGCACAAGGTTCAGTAGGAGCACAAGGAGCTCAAGGTTCAGTAGGAGCACAAGGTGCACAAGGTTCAGTAGGAGCACAAGGTTCAGTAGGAGCACAAGGTTCAGTAGGAGCACAAGGTGCTCAAGGTGCTATTGGACCACAAGGTGCACAAGGTTCAGTAGGAGCTCAAGGTGCTGTAGGAGCACAAGGTGCTCAAGGTGCACAAGGTGTTCAAGGAGCACAAGGTGTTCAAGGAGCACAAGGATTTAGAGGACCACAAGGTCCACAAGGTGTTCAAGGTGCTGTTGGTGCTCAAGGAGCTCAAGGTGCTGTAGGTGCACAAGGTGTTCAAGGAGCACAAGGATTTAGAGGACCACAAGGATCTCAAGGTGTTCAGGGTGCACAAGGAGCACAAGGTGCTGTAGGTGCACAAGGTGTTCAAGGAGCACAAGGTGTTCAAGGAGCACAAGGATTTAGAGGACCACAAGGTCCACAAGGTGTTCAGGGTGCAGTAGGAGCACAGGGTGCTCAAGGTGTTCAAGGTGCATTAGGAGCACAGGGTGCACAGGGTGCTGTTGGTGCACAAGGTGCACAAGGAACACAGGGTGTACAAGGTGCAACTGGACCTTCAACAGCAATTAATGCTACCGCTGTTACAACCAATGCAACATTCTACCCAGTATTTGTTGCTGCTGCTGGTTCCAATCAAACTCCTTCTGTAAGAACAACTGCAACTGCATTTAGTTTTAATCCAAGTACAGGTGCACTGGTCATTAATGGAACATTCTCTTGTGCTGGTGATCTCACTTTAACAACAATTCCAATCTTCCTCAATACAACTACAATTGCATCTAATTATACTGTTACCACTACCTATAATGCCCTCACAGCAGGTCCAGTGACTATAAATAGTGGCGTCACTGTTACTGTTAACAGTGGAGCAACTTGGAC
>Ga0194115_10000651_pt1 | contig 49502 bp, 60 predicted proteins | sample TA2MahsurfametaG_3_FD_148656 | JGI IMG/M metagenome (GOLD analysis project Ga0194115, IMG submission 148656) | Freshwater microbial communities from Lake Tanganyika, Tanzania - TA2015002 Mahale S4 surface | ecosystem: Environmental > Aquatic > Freshwater > Lake | place: Tanzania: Lake... | reverse complement strand
TGGAAGACAGCCTGGCCGCTGGAGCCGTGGTGTCGGCCGCGCTGGAGCTGGCCGTGTCGCCCCACGTGGGCGTGCGCTGCGCCAACGATGAGGCCCTGGCTGCCCTGGCGCTCTGGCAGCAGTGGCATCACGACACCGAAACCTGTCTGCGTGCCGCCAGCCACGGCCAGCGCCTGATCGGCATCGGCAACCACGACGCCGACTTCGCCTGCTGCGCCTCGGTGGACAACCTCACGATCGTTCCCACCCAGACCAGCCCGGGGGTTTTGCAGGCGGCGTGAGCCCCCTTGCCGCAGCCCTTACAGTGCCCGGGTCGGCAAAACACAAGCGGTGACAAGCTTTCTGGCAGCAGCGATTCAGCTCACCAGCACCGCTGATTTCGAAGCGAATTTCGCGGCGGCAGAGGAGCAGATCGACCTCGCCGCTCGCCGTGGCGCTGATCTGGTGGGTCTGCCCGAAAACTTCGCCTTCATGGGCGAAGACGCGCAGCGTCTCGACATTGCCCCCCTGCTCGCCGAGCGCGCCCAGCAGTTTCTGATCACCATGGCTCGCCGCTACCAGGTGACGCTCCTGGGGGGCGGTTACCCGGTGCCGGCTGGGGAGCGGCTCACGAGCAACCGCGCCGAATTGGTCGGCAAAGATGGTCAGATCCTGGCCCGCTACGACAAGATCCATCTCTTCGATGTGGATTTGCCCGACGGCAACACCTACCGGGAGTCCGCCACCGTTCAGCCCGGCCAGGAGCTTCCTCCAGTTGTTGAGGTTCCTGGGCTCTGCCGCGTTGGCCTGTCGATCTGTTACGACGTGCGCTTCCCGGAGCTCTATCGCTACCTAGCGGGGGCTGGGGCTGATGTGCTGTTCATTCCTGCGGCATTCACGGCTTTCACCGGCAAGGACCACTGGCAGGTGCTGCTCCAGGCCCGCGCCATCGAAAACACGGCCTATGTGCTGGCTCCTGCCCAGACCGGCAATCATGGTGGTCGTCGCCAGACCCATGGCCATGCCCTGCTGATCGACCCCTGGGGCACCGTGCTCTCGGATGCCGGCAGCGGCCCTGGCCAGGCGGTGGCACCGGTGGATGTGCAGCATCGTCAGCGCATTCAGGCCCAGATGCCGAGCCTTCAGCACCGCCGGCCGGCTCTGTTCTGAGCTGTGGGCGCGTTGTTGACACCGTCCTTGCGAGCGCGCCTATCGGGGTTGCTGCTGGCTGCTTCCCTGCCTGTTCTGTCGTTGGCCTCAGCGCTGCCCGCCTGGGCTGGTAGTGCCCTCGCCGCCTGGAGAATCAATCGCTCCGGTGCGTTGGAGTTGCGCACCCCGCCTGGCACCACACCGCAGGCCTTTTTTGAGGAGGGTCGCGGCCTGGTAGGCCCGAAGCTCTGGGTCGATCTACCCGGGGCACCCCAGCGCAGCCGAACGGTTCGCGGCAATGGGGTGATCCGCGAGGTGCGGGTGGGTCGGCCCATGGAGAACACCACGCGCCTGGTGGTGGAGTTCAGGCCTGGAACCCAGCTCGATCCGCGTCAAATGCGGCTCGTGGGCACGAGTCCCGATCGCTGGCAGATGGAGTTAGGGGCCGCGGTGAGTGGCCTGGTGCCCTTCGGTGAGGGCGAGATCGATGCGCCGTCTACACCCACCTGGCGCGCCAACCCTTCGGTGAGTGCCGGGGTGCCTACGGGTCCGATGCCTTCGGCGGAGGGGCTCCCTTCGGTGCCCCAGGGTCGCTACAAGGTGGTGATCGATCCCGGGCACGGTGGCCCCGACCCCGGTGCGGTGGGCATCAATGGTCTTCGTGAGACCGATGTGGTGCTGGATGTGAGCCTGCAGGTCGCCCAGCTGCTTCAGGCCAAGGGCGTGCAGGTGTTGATGACCCGCACCTCAGAGGTGGACGTGGATCTGCCGCCTCGGGTGGCGCTCGCCAACAACAGCCGTGCCGATCTGTTCCTCAGCATCCATGCCAACGCTCTCAGCCTGTCGCGCCCCGATGTGAATGGGATCGAAACCTTCTATTTCCAGGAGGGCCCGTCCAAGCGGTTGGCTGAAGCCGTGCAGATCCAGATGCTGCGCGTGTCACCCGGCACCCCCGACCGTGGAGCCAGGCCCGGACGCTTCTTCGTGATCCGCCGCACGGTGACGCCAGCTGCGCTGGTGGAGATGGGTTTTGTGACCGGTCAGCTCGATGCACCGCGGCTGGCGGATCCAGCTTTCCGGCGCCGGATGGCGGTGGCGATCGCCACGGGATTGCTCAACTACCTCGTGGCGAATCCATGAGCAGCGCTCCCATCGGCATCTTTGATTCCGGCGTGGGGGGCTTGAGTGTCTGGCGGCAGGTGGTGCATCACCTGCCCGCTGAATCGGTGCTGTATCTGGCGGATCAGGCACATGTCCCCTACGGCCAGCGTTCGGCGGCGGAGATTCAGACCTATTGCGCCGAGATCGCTGAGCAGCTGGTGGCGATGGGCTGTAAAGCGATTGTGGTGGCCTGCAACACGGCCTCTGCGGTGGCGCTCGATGGCCTGCGCCAGGCGTTTCCAGCGCTGCCGATCCTTGGCCTCGAGCCGGCTGTGAAGCCGGCAGTCGGTTTGACCCGCAGCGGTGTCGTGGGGGTGATGGCCACCCCGGCCACCTTTCAAGGCGAGCTCTATCGGGCCACGGTGGGGCGCTGGGCTGGCGATGTGCAGGTGGTGGAGCAAGTTTGCATCGGCCTGGCGGATCTGGTGGAGCGGGGCGAGTTGGAAGGGGCTCGCTGCGATGCCCTGCTGCGCAGCTTTCTCGATCCAATGCTCGCCGCAGGTGCCGACACGATCGTGTTGGGCTGCACCCATTACCCCTTTGTGATCGAGGTGATCCGCCGACTCGTGGGACCTGCGCTGGCCGTGCTGGATCCCGCACCTGCCGTGGCGCGCCATCTAGGGGCTGTGCTTTCGCAGGCGGATCTGCTCAACACGGCGCCAGATCACACGGAGCATCGGTTTTTCACCACCGGCGATGTTGAGGCCTTCGATCGTTCGGTGGCCAGGCTGGTGGGGGCCAGCTGCGGCAGCCAATCCCTGGCCTGGCAGAACGGGCATCTGCATCGGCTTTGAGCCAGCGCCTGCCCAAGTGCGCCTTCTAGGATCTGCGCACCGCAGGGGGTCATGGCAACGGTTGCAGAGCTGCTCCAGCCCGTCGAGGCCGACCTCGAGTCCCTGCTGAGTGATCTGCGCAGCCTGATCGGAGCGGGGCATCCCATCCTTCAGGCCGCTGCGGAGCACCTGTTCAGTGCCGGAGGCAAGCGACTTCGCCCCGGCATCGTGCTGCTGGTGTCTCGTGCCCTGGGATCGGGTGGTGAACTCACCGCTCGCCACCGGCGCCTGGCGGAGATCACCGAGATGATCCACACCGCCTCGCTCGTCCACGACGACGTCGTGGATGAGGCCAGCACCCGCCGGGGCGTCGACACCGTTCACAGCCGCTTCAACCACCGGGTGGCGGTTCTGGCCGGTGATTTTTTGTTTGCCCAGGCCAGCTGGCATCTCGCCAACCTCGATGACCTCGAGGTGGTGAAGCTGCTCTCCCGCGTGATCATGGACCTCGCCGATGGCGAGGTGAAGCAGGGCCTGTTCCGTTACGACACGGGCCAGAGCTTCGAGACCTACCTCGAAAAGAGCTACTGCAAAACAGCCTCTCTCATCGCTAACAGCGCCCGTGCAGCCGGCGTGTTGAGCGGACTCCCTGAGCATCAGCTTGATGCGCTCTATCGCTTTGGTCGTCAGCTGGGTCTGGCGTTCCAGGTGGTGGACGACATCCTTGATTTCACTGGCAGCGACCAGCAGCTGGGTAAACCGGCAGCCAGTGATCTGGCCAGCGGCTATCTCACCGCCCCTGCGCTCTACGCCCTGGAGGAGCATCCGGCTCTGGCGGGGCTGATCGAGCGTGAGTTCTGTGAAGAGGGTGATCTCGAGCAGGCGTTGGATCTGGTGCGCGGCAGCCAGGCGATTCAGCGCTCCCGTGCCCTGGCCGAAGGGTTTGCCAATGAAGCGCGTGAATCGATCCACTGGCTCCCGCCTTCTGATTGCCGCAGTGCCTTGTTGGCTTTGCCCGAGTTTGTGCTCAGCCGGCTGTACTGAGCCAAGAATCGGTTCTTACTGAGCCCAGGTCCTACTCGATCTGGTCCAGCACCTCGCGGAGGCTGTTCAGAAATCGGTTGACCCCCGGGTAGAGATTGTCTCTCTGCTCACTGCTGAGGTGGTTGGGCGGCAGCACATGCACCACACAGCCGGCGCTGCGGGCTGACTGCGCGCCTGCGGGCGAATCCTCAAAGGCCCAGCACACCTGAGCGTTCACCCCTAGGCGCTCGGCTGCCAGCAGAAATACATCCGGTGCTGGTTTGCCCCGCTGCAGCTCGGGGTCGTCGCCATGAACGCGCGTGTGAATCAGCTCCAGCCATGGATGGGGCGATGCTTTCAAGGCCACGGCGGAGCGTGAGCTGCTGGTGGCCAGGGCCATCGGCACCTCGAGCGCGGCACAGCGCTGCACCAGCTCCGGCGCGCCTGGCATCGGTGGGGCATGAAGCAGCAGGGCCTCGGCGATCGGCTGGCGCACGGCCAGCAGCTGTTCCTGGCTGGGAAGCGTGTGCGGTGATGTGCCGCTAATCCACTGGAGCACCTGATCGGCGCAGTCATGCCGGCGGCGGCCACGCAGCGCAAGGAGTTCTTCAGCGGCCAAGGGGCGCCCGAAGTGGCTGGCGGCCTGTTGCCAGGCTTCCGCGTGCAGCGGTTCGGTGTCGAGCAGCAGCCCGTCGAGATCGAACAGGCAGGCGGCGGGGCGGACCATGTCCCCATCCTGAATCAGCACACGATCCCTGCAACGCCGTTACAGCCGTTGGGCTGAGGGCCTTTCCTCGCTTGAATGGGCGGCACTGCCCTTGCCCGCATGTCTGAGGCCTCGACCAGCCCCGCCGCCAGCACCAGCACCGGCATCGAATCGGTGCTTCAGGAGCAGCGGGTGTTTGAGCCACCGGCCTCCCTGGCGGCGCAAGCCCGGATCGCTTCCCTGCAGGCTTACCGGGAGCTGGCCCAGCAGGCAGCGGCCGATCCTGATGCGTTCTGGGGAGAGGCGGCCCGCCGTGAGCTGCACTGGTTTGAGCCCTTCCACACCGTGCTCGATTGGAGCAATCCACCGTTTGCCCGCTGGTTTGAAGGCGGCACCACCAATCTCTCGTTCAACTGCCTGGATCGGCATCTGGCCGGGCCCCGTGCCGAGAAGACCGCTCTGATCTGGGAAGGAGAGCCCGGGGACACCCGCCGCTTCACCTATCGCCAGTTGCATGCCGAGGTGTGCAAGGCAGCCAACGCCCTCAAAGCACTCGGCGTTGGCAAGGGCGATCTGGTGGCGCTTTACATGCCGATGGTGCCGGAGGCGGCGATCGCGATGCTGGCCTGCGCGCGCATCGGCGCTCCTCACTCCGTGGTGTTTGGCGGCTTTTCTGCCGATGCTCTGCGTGACCGGCTGATCGATGGCGAAGCCAAGTTGGTGATCACCGCCGACGGCGGCTTCCGAAAAGACAAACCGGTGCCGCTCAAGCCGGCGGTGGATGAGGCGTTGGCCGGCAATGGTGGTGCGCCGAGTGTTGAGCATGTGCTCGTGGTGAAGCGCCTCGATGGCGCAGGTGGCGGGTGCGCGATGACCAGCGGCCGCGACGTGTGGTGGCACGAGCTCGTGGAGGAACAGGCCGCCGAGTGCCCCGCTGAGCCGATGGCCAGCGAAGACCGCCTGTTTGTGCTCTACACCTCAGGTTCCACCGGCAAGCCCAAGGGTGTGGTGCACACCACGGCTGGCTACAACCTCTGGGCCCATCTCACCTTCCAGTGGATCTTCGACATCAAGGAGAACGACATCCACTGGTGCACTGCGGATGTGGGCTGGATTACCGGCCACAGCTACATCGTTTATGGCCCGCTCTCTAACGGTGCCACCACCGTGATGTACGAGGGAGCGCCGCGCCCGAGCAAGCCTGGGGCGTTCTGGGAGGTGATTGAAAAGCATCGCTGCACGATCTTCTACACAGCACCCACGGCGATCCGCGCCTTCATGAAGAGTGGGCGCGAGGTGCCCGATCGCTACGACATGAGCTCGCTGCGCATCCTTGGCACCGTGGGTGAGCCGATCAATCCCGAGGCCTGGATGTGGTATCGCGATGTGATCGGAGGCGATCGCTGCCCGATCGTCGACACCTGGTGGCAAACCGAGACCGGGGGCGTGATGATCAGCCCTCTCCCAGGCGCGACGCCCACCAAGCCCGGTTCCGCCACCCTCCCCTTGCCGGGAATTGACGCCGACATCGTGGATCACGACGGCCATTCTCAGGGCGCTGATCAGGGTGGTTACCTGGCGATTCGCAGGCCCTGGCCAGGAATGATGCGCACCGTTCACGGTGATCCTGATCGCTTCCGCAAGAGCTACTGGGAAGAGATCCGCCCTGCTGATGGCTCCTATCTCTATTTCGCCGGTGATGGCGCCCGCCGTGACGCCGACGGCTACTTCTGGGTGATGGGCCGCGTTGACGACGTGATCAACGTGAGTGGCCATCGCCTCGGCACCATGGAAATCGAGAGCGCTCTGGTGAGCCATCCCGCCGTGGCAGAAGCGGCGGTGGTGGGCCGGCCCGACGACCTCAAGGGCGAGGGCATCGTGGCCTTTGTGACCCTCGAGGCCGGACGCAGCGGTGATGACGCGCTCATCGCTGAGCTGCGTGGCCATGTGGGCAAGGAGATCGGCCCGATCGCCCGCCCCGATGTGATCAAGTTCAGTGATGCGCTGCCGAAAACCCGCAGCGGCAAGATCATGCGCCGGATACTGCGGGCCCTGGCGGCGGGCCAGGAGGTGAGCGGCGACACCTCCACCCTGGAGGACCGTTCGGTGTTGGATGCGCTGCGGGTGTGATTAGGCCGTGTGGATGGCGGATGCCGTCCACCACCGGCTGATGGCATTCGCCAGACCGTCTATTTGCCGCTGACGGGCCGGATCATCCGCCCACCTGCCGAGGAGGTTCTGCCGCAGGCCAGCGCTGGCGGGGGTGAGGTGATCGCCGGGCAGCTCGATCAGCTGGGATTGATCGCTAGCTCGTTCTTGCAGCACGGCCAGCAGCCGCTGGCTCTGATCAATGCCATCGCGGTTGAAGCGCACCAGCAGGTTGCGGGGCTGGCGGTAGTTGGCCCCCACCAGCCGCAGTGTTTCGCTGGGCGATGGGCTGAATTCACTGCTGATTCCGAGGCGCGGGCCCAGTTCTGCCAGCAGGGGCACGCTCCGTTCAGCGGAGAAGTTATTGAAGCTCAGGGCCGCCAGAGCGCTGCAGCCGCGCCCGTTGTCTGGTGCGAGCAGGTGAAGCTTGCAGCCCAGGCTGTGTCCCAGCCGCAGCACTGGCAGTTCATCGAGGCGCGCGCTGCGGAACAGCTTCCAGGCTTCATTCGCCTGGGCCTGGTGATCGAACCCCGGCACATAGCTCCAGGCCTGGATCGCCAGCCCTAGGCGCGCCAGCGATTCCAGCAGGCGCCGGTAGCTGAGCTGGGGTGTAGCGGCCAGATAACTACCGCCAATGAATTGGATCAGGCCCCGCGCTGCGGGCGGCTCCCAGATCCACAGGCTGCCGCGCTGGCGCCAACTCATGCCGCCTTAATCTGGCGCAGGGCATCGATCGCTTCGCGGCGATGGGCCGGGCCGTCGAGCAGGTTATTGAACACATGCCGGATCACGCCCTGACCATCGATCACGTAGGTGACACGACCCGGCAGTAAACCCAGCACGCTGGGAACACCAAAGGCTTTGCGCAGTTGGTTGCCGCTGTCCACCAGTAGCGGGTAGGGGAGGTTGTGACGTTGGGCGAAGCGTTGGTGGCTGGCGGCGTCATCGCCGCTCACGCCCCACACCTCGGCCCCCATGGCCTGCAGATCGGCGTAGCTGTCACGGAAGGCACAGGCCTCCATCGTGCAGCCGGGGGTGTCGTCTTTGGGATAAAAGAAGAGCACCAGCGCTTTGCCGCCGAGCTGGTCGCTGCGCCGTTCGATCCCGTTCTGGTCGGTGACAGCGATCAAGGGGGCGCGGTCGCCGGTGCTCAGGGCTGCTGCCACGGGTGGTGATGTTGCTTCCTCAACCCTAGGCAGCGCCTGGCAGGGCCTGGGAAGATGGGGTCGTTGCAGAGCGGGCGATGACCCAGGTTGATCCTCCACAACCCTGGGAGCAGGTGGATCTGCTCAGCTTTGTCAGCGCTGCAGCTGCCGCACCCCCAGCTCAACCGGATCCCGAACCCGAGCCAGAGCCCAGGCGAGAGGCTGAGCTCCAGCCGGAGCGTCCCGCTGCAGACCTCGCTATCCCTGAGGTGCCCGCTTCAGCAACGGTGCCGCAGCGGCTGTTGATCCTCGACACCGAAACCACAGGGCTGGATCCGCAAACCGATCGCTGCATCGAAGTGGGTGCTGTGCTCTTCGATGTGGCGCACCGCTCCGTGCTCAGCCAGGTGTCGTTTCTGTTGCCCTGCGAGCACAACGCCGCTATGGGGGTGAATGGCATTGAGGCCTCGCTCACGCAGCAGCCCCATCCCTGGCAGCAAGGGCTGCAGTGTTTTGAGGCTCTGCTTGATGCAGCCGATCTGGTGGTGGCCCACAACGCGGCGTTTGATCGCCAGTGGTTCGGCCTGGATCCCCTGCCGCCGATCCACAAGCCCTGGCTGTGCACGATGGAAGACATCCGCTGGCCCGCCGATCGCCAGCTACGCCCCAACCCCTCGGTGCGCGATCTCGCCCTCGCCTATGCCGTGCCGGTGTGGGCAGCCCACCGAGCTCTCACCGACTGCATCTATCTGGCCCAGGTGTTCGAGCGCTGCACTGATTTGGAGCTGTTGCTCGAGCAGGGCCTGGAGCCGCGCCGCCTCTACCGGGCTCGCCTGTCCTACGAGGAGCGCCATCAGGCTCGGGAGGCCGGCTTCCGCTGGAATCAACCGGTCAGTGGCGCCTGGAGCCGCAAGCTCTCCGAGCGCGAGGCGGCGTTGCTGCCATTCCCTGTGGTGCCGGTGGATGAGGTGCGGGAGCGCCTCTCGGCCTAGGCACCCCGCTGGTTTTCCTTCAGCAACAGGAAGGCGAAACGCTGAATTGGTTGCGATGGCTCAACCAGCGCCATCGTGTGAGTGAACGAGCTTGTTGGTGGTGAACCATGGCTGTGTCTGCCCGCGGTCATCCGAGACGCCCGCATCGCTTGCAGCAGCAGGTGCAACGTTGGCAGGACACCCGCACCTGGGCACGGCTCATCCGTGAGGCCGAGGCCCTCTGGCATGTGAATGTGCGCGATTTGCGCCGCTTAGGTGCACTTGAGCTGTCGCAGTTGCTGGAGGAGGTGCCCCCAGTGCTTCGACCTCGCGTGAACCGCTGGCTGGCCTGTTATCGGGTGCATACGCGCCTGCAGTGATCCCTTCCCCTTCGGAGATCCCGAGGTGTTTCTGCCAACAAAAAACCGCCCCGGGGAGAGGCGGTTGGTTGAGCTTTGAGCCGGTGAATCAAATCGGAGCGGCGGGATTTGAACCCACGACCCCCACTACCCCAAAGTGGTGCGCTACCAAGCTGCGCTACGCCCCGGCAGGAAAGAAATTATCACAGTACCTTGCCTCGTCTGGCCTGGATTCTGCGCAATAAGGAGCTGCTGAGCTGCTCCCGATTCAGGCTTGAATAACCCCACAAGCGCAGCTCCCGCGCAAGCTGGCGCAGCTCCCGCAGGTTCATCGCTGCCAAGCGCAGTTCAGGGATGCGCTGCCAGGCTGCCGTGGGCACCGGTAAGGCACTGCCATCCCGTCCTGAACGCAGGCCCGCGAGTGCGCCATCAGCCATCCACTCAGGCACGAGCACAAACAGCACAGCCAGCAAGCCGTAGAGCTCCACCAGTCCCCTGGGCAGCGGATGCAGCTGGCGCTGGGGCTTGGGATCCACGCTGTTATTCAGAGAAACCTGAGGACCAATGCCCCTGGGCATTCTCCCCCAGATCCGTTCAGATCAGCGCACCGCCATCGGTTCCAGGAAGAGCCCTCTGCGGCTGAACGGGTTGGCTCTTTGGTGTCTGGGGGGCTGAATCGCGCCACTGCAGAGGCTGCTCCGTAGAAGGAGCTAGTCGCACGAACCAGAACACCGAGGCAAACACAAGCCCCAGGGTGATCAGGATCCCCAGGATCACTGTGCGGTCGGGAAGCTGATTCATGCCTGATCCGTCTTGGTGCATTGCAGGGTGCGGCGCCCCTGCTCGAGGGTGAGGCTGTCGCCCCAGAGGGTGAGCGTCATCGCTTCGCTTTGGAAGATCAAGCCCGGCTGGCTGCTGGCATCACGGAACAACGTGTATCGCACGTTGCCGCTGATCAACGAAGCCTGGGCATTGTTGCGCTCCACTACCAACACACCCTGCGCGCCGCAGAGGAAACGCTCACGGATGTCGTAGTCCTCCCACCAGGGGCTGCTGAGGGCGAGCAGTGGCAGCAGCAGCTCGATCACAGCGCAATCGGGGTGTTGTCGCCGCGCAACACGCAGTGATCGATCGACCAGTCGTAGTGGCTCCATAGCGAGGCGGGCAGCTTGTAGTTGGAGCCACTGAAGGCGTCCAGCAGCACGCCGCTCGGTCGTGCGGAGCAGTAGGGGCGGCTGCCGGGCCTGGCCAGGTATTGCTGGTGGTAGGTCTCGGCAAAGAAAAACGGCTGTCCGGTAGCGATCTCTGTGGTGATGGCTCCGCGACCGTTGGCCTGCAGCAGCTCTTGGTAGCGATCACGGGAGGCCTCCGCGATCGTGAGTAGGGCTGGTTCATTCACGTAAATCGCCGAGCGATATTGCGTCCCCGTGTCATTGCCCTGAGCCATCCCCTGGGTGGGGTCATGGCATTCCCAGAACAGCTTGAGGAGATCGCTGAAATCGATGGCGTTCACGTCCCACACCACCCGCACCACCTCGGTGTGGCCGGTGCGACCCGAACACACTTCCTCGTAGGTGGGGTTGGGCGTGAATCCACCGGCGTAACCCACTGCTGTACTGATCACACCGGGCAGACGCCAGAAGCCTTTTTCAGCACCCCAGAAACAGCCGCAGCCGAACAAGGCTTCCGCTTGGCTGGTGCTCAGGGGTGCTTTGAGGGCCGTACCCAGCACCACATGGCGATCAGCGGTGGCGATGGCTGACTCTCGGCCGGGGAGAGCTGCTGAGGGAGCAATTAGTTGACTCTTGGATCCGCCCAGTCCATCAAACAGTCCAAACACTGTTGCTGCAGCCGATGTGGCCAGGAGCCTAGGGTGTTTACCCCTGGGGCGCGCCGGGTTCAAGGGCGATGTGGTTCAGCAGCGTTGTGGTGAAAGCGAACAGCAGAAACGGCAGCGACAGCACCAGGATCAAACCCACACCCACCAGTGCAAACAGGGGCTTGCTGGCGCCCATCAAGGCCAGGCCCGCCGCCAAGCTCACGAAAATCACCAGCATCCAGATCAGGATCTGGCCGTAGATATCGCCGAAGGTGAGAGTGCAGCGCAGGCGGTAGGGCACACCGGTGGTCATGGCAGCGGCGCGGAGCGTCAACTTCAGCTAAGCCACGGCAAAGCCTGCTGTCTGCCACTGGGCACAGATCGTGATCAGGCCGCTGTGCTGAGTTGCTGCTCTGCCTGCTCCCGTTCCCACAGCCGCCGGTAGGTGCCGCTCTGCTGCACCAGCTCGTTGTGGTGCCCTTCTTGCACCAGCTGGCCGCCATCCATCACCAGGATGCGGTCGCAGGCTGCAGCGGCCGAGAGCTGGTGGCTGATCATCAGAATCGTGCGGTCCTGCTGGCTGCGCACCGATTGCAGGATGTCGGCGGCGGTGTTGTTGTCCACGCTGGCGAGGGCGTCGTCGAGGACCAGCAGCGGTGCCTGCACCAGGAGCGCTCGGCCCAGGGCGGTGCGCTGGCGTTGGCCGCCGCTCAGGGTGATGCCGCGTTCGCCAACGAGCGTTCCGTAGCCATCGGGGAAGCCGCGGATGTCGCCTTCCAGCCGCGCCTGGATCGCCGCCTTCTCCACCACGGCCTGCTCAGCCTCCGGCTCGCCGTAGCGCAGGTTGTCCGCCAGGGTTGCGGTGAACAGATACCCCTCCTGGGGCACCAGGGCCACCTGGCGGCGCAGGTCGTCGAGGGTTACGGCGGTGATGTCGGTGCCGTTGAGGAACAGCGCACCACTGGGTACCTCCACCATGCGACCGAGGGCCCGGGCCAGGGTGGTTTTGCCGCAGCCCACCGGGCCCACAACGGCCACCAGTTCACCGGGCTCGAGCCTGAACGTCACGTGGTCGAGCGCCAGGCGTTCGGCATCGGGGTAGCGCAGGCAGAGATCGCGGGCTTCCACGGCGGCGGCTTGGCGGCCGGCCCGCTGAGGGGCGGCCAGGGGCTTCGGCATCGCAGGGGAGGTGACCAGTGGCTGGCGCTTGAGCAGTTCCTCCACTCGCTCCAGGCTCACCTGGCCCGTCTGGAAGGTGTTGAGGGTGAAGCCCAGCAGCGCTGTCGGAAACACCAGGCGTTCCACATAAAGGATGAGGGCCACCAGATCACCGATGCTCAGGCGGCCGGTTTCCAGTTGCCCGCTGCCCAGGGCCAGCAGCAGCAGCAGGCTCACCGAAGAGATGCCCTCCAGCAATGGGAACAGGGTGCTGCGGGTGCGGGCCAGCTGTAGGGCGTCGTCGCGGTAGCGGCGGTTGCGATCGGCGAAGGCCTGCCGTTCGGTGGCTTCCTGGCCATAGATCTTGATCGCGTTGATGCCGGAAAGGTCTTCCTGGATCAGATCGCTCAGCTGGGCGAGGGCTTCCTGTTGGCGACGCTGCTGCCGCATCATTCGGCCGCCGAACAGGCGCACCGTGACCAGCATCAGTGGGTAGAGCCCCACCGCCGCCAGGCTGAGCAGCGGATCGATCGCCAGCATCGCCGGCAGGGTGAGGGCGTAGGCGAGCACCGTGTTGGTGAGGCTGAGCACGGCGAAGCCCAGCAGGCGCCGCACGTTCTCCACATCGCTGGTGGCCCGGCTGATCACCTCGCCGCTGCCGGTGGTCTGCACCCAGCCCGGTTCCTGGCGCAGCATGTGATCGAAGATCTGCTGCTTGAGACCCGCCGCCACCTGGCGGCCCACGCCGAACACCAGCATCCGCGACCACAGCCGCACCCCGCCCATCACCGTGGCCAGCGCGATGATCAGCGCCGCCTGGCGCAGCACATCGCTGAAGGTGAAGCCGTCCTGCAGATCGTCGATGACCCCCCGCACCAGCAACGGCAGGGTCACGCTCAGCAGGTTCACCACCACCAGGGCAGCCACCCCCAGCAGCACCGTGCGGCGATAGGGCCGTAGGTAGCGCCCGATCAATCCGAACCGGATGGCTGCCATGACGCACCGCAGGAAGCTGCCAACCTAGGGAGTCAGGCTTTGTGCAAGCGTTTTGGCCCTCAGCGATCAGCCGGAGCAGCAACATCCTCTGTATGCCAGCGATCGCGATCTCGTGGATTCGCTGCTGGCCACCCAGCAGCCGGTTGATGCCCAGCTGGTGGATCTGGGCCGGCTGTTGATGCGCTACGCCGGTTTCCCCGGAGCACTCGACCTGCAGGACGATCTCCAGAAAACGCTGCGCCTCTGGGGACTGAGCCGCGATGAGCTCAACCAGCGCTGCCGCGCCATCTGGGCCGGTGGCTATCGCCCCGGGGCCGATGCTCAGGAACAGGCGGTGGGCTCCGGCTTCGATACCGCCGATCAGGACAGCCCCTGATCCGTTTTTCTGCTACATCAGCGGCACCTGATCACGCCCCGATGGCCGCAGCCCCCTCCTGGCCCGCCCTGCTGGAGCAGCTGTTGCAAGGCCAGTCCCTCCAGGCCGAGCAGGCCACGGCCCTGATGGAGGCTTGGCTCGCCGAAGAGCTCGAACCCGTGCTCACCGGAGCACTGCTCGCCGCCCTACGAGCAAAAGGAGTGAATGGCGAGGAGCTTGCCGCCATGGCTCAGGTGCTGCGGCAGGCCTGCCCCTTGCCGGGACTCCGGCCCAACCTGCCCCTCGTGGATACCTGCGGCACCGGTGGAGATGGTGCCAACACCTTCAATATCTCAACGGCAGTGGCGTTTGTTGTCGCCGCCTCCGGTGCCCATGTGGCCAAGCACGGCAACCGCAGCGCCAGCGGCAAGGTGGGATCCGCCGATGTGCTCGAGGCAGCGGGGCTCAACCTCAAAGCTGCACCGGCCCAAGTGGTGGCAGCCCTGGAGCCTGCCGGCGTGACTTTTCTCTTCGCTCCCGGCTGGCATCCAGCCCTGGTTGGACTGGCGCCGTTGCGCCGTGCCCTGGGGGTGCGCACCGTGTTCAACCTCCTGGGGCCTCTGGTGAATCCGCTGCGCCCCGAGTCCCAGGTGCTTGGGGTGGGGGCTGCCGATCTGCTCGATCCGATGGCCGATGCCCTGGCCCGACTGGGATTGCAGCGGGCTGTGGTTGTGCACGGCCATGGCGGTCTGGATGAGGCGTCGCTCTCGGGTCCCAGTCAGTTGCGGTTGATTGAGGCCGGCCAGGTGCGTGCCGAAACGATCACACCAGAAGCTGTGGGGTTGGCGGGGGCTCCCATGCAGGCCCTCGTGGGTGGGGAGGTTGACGACAACCAGGCGATCCTTGAAGCGGTGCTTCAGGGCCGGGGAACGGCTCCACAGCGGGATGTGGTGGCGTTGAACGCTGCCCTGGTGCTCTGGGCTGCCGGTCGGGCTGATTCGGTGGCGACAGCCGTGCCGCTCGCGCTCGAGGCCATGGCCAGTGGCCAGGCCTGGCAACGCTTTGAGAGCCTTCGCCGCGCGCTGGACGCCACTCCGGCCTGATGCACCCTGCAGGGGATGATGGGGGCCATGACGACAGCCTCCTCCCCTTCTCCCGCCCTGCTGGTGCTGGCCGACGGCCTTGTGTTGCGCGGTGAATCGTTTGGTGCCACCGGCACAGCGGTGGGCGAGGTGGTGTTCAACACCGGCATGAGCGGTTATCAGGAGGTGATGACCGATCCCAGCTACTCCGGTCAGCTGGTGACCTTCACCTACCCCGAGCTGGGGAACACTGGCGTGAACAGCGCCGATCAGGAAGCTGATGCCACCCATGTGCGTGGCGTGATCGCCCGGGAGCTGGCGCCGGTGCCTAGCAACTGGCGTTGCGAAGACAGACTCGAGGCCTGGCTCAGCCGCCACAACGTGGTGGGCATCCGCGGCATCGATACGCGGGCGCTGGTGCGCCATCTCCGTGAAGGGGGTGCCATCAATGGCGCGATCAGCACCGATGGCAGCTCGCCCCAAGCGCTGCTCGAGCAGGTGCGAACCGCTCCCTCCATGGCGGGGCTCAACCTGGCCCAGCGCGTCAGCACCACGGCTGCTTACGAGTGGTCGGCGCTCTGTCCGGCAGCCTTTGATCAGCGACTCCAGAGCAATCCGGCCAAGCCTTATCGCGTGGTGGCGATCGACTTCGGCATTAAGCGCGCCATCCTCGAACGCCTGGCGGCCCATGGTTGTGCGATCACGGTGTTGCCCGCTGACGCCACCCTTGAGCAGGTCCTGTCCCACCAGCCCGAGGGGGTCTTTCTCTCCAACGGTCCTGGCGACCCCGCAGCTGTGACCAGTGGCATCAGCCTGGCGCGCGACTTGCTGCAGCAGAGCGATCTGCCGGTATTCGGCATCTGCCTGGGTCATCAGATCCTTGGCCTTGCCATGGGCGGCAGCACCTACAAGCTGGGCTACGGCCACCGCGGCCTCAATCACCCCTGCGGCAGTCCGGGGTTTGTGGAGATCACCAGCCAGAACCATGGCTTCGCCATTGATGCCGATTCGCTCCCGGCTTGCGATGTGGAGGTGACCCACTTCAACCTCAACGACCGCACCGTGGCCGCCCTCGCCCATCGCCACAAGCCGGTGTTCGGTGTGCAATACCACCCCGAGGCGAGCCCCGGTCCGCACGACGCTGACCATCACTTCTCACGCTTCGCTGCGCTGATGGCTGAGCGGCGTGCCTAGGGCATCAATGCAGCTTTGTTGCGGTCCTGTTCGTTCCGAAAACCGTCATTACACTGCAGGCGCCCCAAACCTCAGAGGTCAGGAGCCATCACTGATCTGCAGCGATTGACCGTGTCTCTGCGCGGTGGCTATCAACAGCAGGACGGTTGTCTGCTGTTCAGTTTCACCGGCCAGCTCGACGCCTACTCCGAGAAGCAGTTTCTCGCCTTCATCAGCGAGCACCTCACCAGCACCCCTCAGCCGCTGGTGATCGATCTGAGCAAGATCGATTTCATCGATTCCTCGGGTCTCGGTGCCCTGGTGCAAATGGCCAAGCAGTGCAACGACCAGGCCATGCAGTTCCTGGTGGTGGGTAACGCCCGGGTGGTGCAGACGGTGAAACTGGTGAGGCTCGAGCAGTTCCTCCATCTCCAGCCCGACCTCGATACCGCCCTCGGATCCATCGCCGCCTGACTGGCTGGCGTCCGTACCGGTCTGTCCAATTCCCGCTGAGCTTGGCCCTCTGCAATTGGCCTGGCTTGGCGATGCGGTGTGGGAACTCCACCAGCGTCTTCGCCATTGCCGTCGCCCCGGCCGCAGCGCTGATCTGCACAGGGCTGTGGTGGCTGAAGTGCGCGCTGATGCCCAGGCCGAAGCCCTGGCGGTGCTGGAGCGTGATGGCCTGCTCAGCCACGGCGAGCTAGAGCTGGTACGGAAGGGCCGCAACCGTGCCGGCCGTGGACCCCGCAAAGGCGAGGCCGGCATATATGGCCGGGCAACGGGGTTTGAGACAATGGTTGGCTGGCTCTTTCTCCAGAACCCCAGCCGCCTTGCTCAGCTGCTGGCACACCTTGAGGACGCCGACCCGATAACCCCGATGCCCGCTAACCAATGAGCCCCCGTTTTGATCGCCGCAGGGACCAGGGCCAGGGCTCCGGAGCAGCGGGTTCTCGCCCTTCCCGTCCCGGCCGTGCAGATGCCCGTGGCGGCTCCCGCCGTCCCTTCAGCCCCCGGGGCGAATGGCGGCCTGATCGTTCTGAAGGCGGTGATCGGGGCGATCGCCCCTCCTTTGGCCGCCGGCTCGAACGCACGGATCGCTTTGAGCGCTCCGATCGCCCGAGTTCCTACAGCGAGCGCTCCGGCGATCGCCCGCGCCCGGAACGCCGTTTTGATGGCACTCGTCCGGCTGCGGGCGACGGATCCCGCTCGGAGCGGCCCCGTTTCGAGCGTCCTCGCTTTGATCGTCCCCGGGGCGATGCTCCTCGCGGCAGTGGTAGCCGCACTGAGAGTCGTCCCGGCCGTCCCGGTCGTCCCCAAGGCCCTGGGCGGCCCGGCATGGGTGGCCGTCCCGGTGCGCGCCCCTCTTTCCAGGATCGGCGGTTTGATCGCCGGCCCCAGCGCAGCGACCGCGATCAAGCACCCCCGAGCCGCCCGCTGATTGTGGATGCCCCCACGGGCGAATCGGAACGCTTCAATGCCGGCCCGGCCGACGATTTGATCTGGGGGCGCCACGCGGCCCAGGCCGCACTGGAGAGCGATCGCCCGATTCACCGCATCTGGTGCACGCCGGAGATGCGCTTTCAGCCGCGCTTCATGCAGCTGTTGCGGGAAGCCAAATCCGGCGGTGTGCTGGTGGAGGAGGTCACCTGGTCGCGGCTCGGACAACTCACGGACGGTGCGGTGCACCAGGGCATCGTGCTGCAGGCTGCTGCGGCTGACACCTTGGATCTCGGCAGCCTCATTGATGGCTGCCGCCAGATCGGCGAGCCGCCGCTGCTGATGGCCCTCGATGGCATCACCGATCCGCACAACCTTGGCGCGATTGTGCGCAGTGCCGAAGCACTCGGTGCCCATGGCCTGGTGTTGCCGCAACGCCGCAGCGCGGGCCTCACCGGTTCGGTGGCCAAGGTGGCGGCGGGTGCTCTTGAGCACTTGCCGGTCGCACGGGTGGTGAACCTCAACCGCTCCTTGGAAACCCTCAAGGAGGAGGGCTACCGCGTGATCGGCCTGGCCGGGGAAGCCGGTGTGGCCCTGAGCGAGGCGGATCTCGATGGTCCGCTGGTGATCGTCACCGGCTCTGAAGGGGCTGGTCTGTCGATGCTCACCCGCAAGCACTGCGATCAGCTGGTGCGCATCCCCCTGCGCGGTGCCACCCCCAGCCTCAACGCCTCGGTGGCCACCGCGATGGTGCTCTACGAGGTGGCTCGCCGCGGCTGGATGAAGCAGATCACAGGCTCCTCTCCTGCCCCGCGGATCGTGCGGCCCCAGCTCGCCACGCCTCCGGCGATCGAACGGGATCCCGCCCCGGCACCGGCGGCTGAGTCGGTTGCGCTTGACGCGTTTGAAGACGAAGGGCTCAACACCCAAGCGTTCGACATCGACGCCTTCGACCTTGAGGCTGACGAGCAAAACACTCTGTCGCCTGAGCCTGAGAGCGCTGCTCACAACCACCCCGTGGCGGAGGCAGAGCCTCAACTCGAGGAGCCTGCCGGCGAGCCTGAGCTGGTGCTGGGTCTGTCGCCGCAGGTGGCCACGGGGTTCGCCGGCGATATCCAGCTCTGAACATCCGGGCCGCCGATGCTGCGCACGGCCCTTTCGCCGCCACAATGAGTCCACTGCCCACCGCCCCGATGACCACCCTGTTCCAGCCCCTGCGCAGCGTTGCTAACGGGCTTGGTCTGGCCTGGTGGGCTCGGGTGGAGACCCGCCAGCCGGATGTCACCTACTGGTTCGGCCCTTACGTCCGGCGCAGCAGCCTCGAGGAGGCGTTGCCTCCTTTCCTGGCGGACCTACGCAGTGAGGGAGCAGGGGAGATCAACCACGCGCTGCTGCGCACCCGCCGCGACGAGCCGTTCACCATCAGTGCTGACTGATAGCGTCAACCCCTGGAATTGCAGCAGGGTTGATGGGGATCGCCGAGTGGCGCGAGCAGCTCAAGCGCGGCGAGGTGTCCGCCCGCGAGCTCACCGATCACCACCTCAGCCGCATGGAGGCGGTTGAGCCCAGCATCAACGCCTACACCGAGGTCACCGCGGAGCGCGCCCGCGCCGACGCCGATCGCATTGATGCCGCCCGCGCCGTCGGTGAACTGCTGCCGCCGCTAGCGGGTGTTCCCCTGGCCATTAAGGACAACCTCTGCACTCGCGGAGTTCGTACCACCTGCTCCAGCCGCATGCTGGAGACCTTCGTTCCGCCCTACGAATCCACTGTTACCTCCCGCCTCTGGGATGCGGGTGCGGTGTTGCTCGGCAAGACCAATCTCGATGAGTTCGCCATGGGCAGCTCCACCGAGACTTCCGTGTTCGGACCCAGCCGCAATCCCTGGAACACCGACAAGGTTCCTGGCGGCAGTTCCGGCGGCAGCGCCGCAGCCGTTGCAGCGGGTGAGTGCGTGGGCTCGCTCGGTTCGGATACCGGCGGCTCGATTCGCCAGCCCGCTGCCTTTTGTGGGGTGGTGGGCTTGAAGCCCACCTATGGCCGCGTGAGCCGCTACGGCCTGGTGGCGTTCGCCAGCTCCCTCGACCAGGTGGGCCCATTTGCCACCAATGTGGCCGATGCAGCCGAGCTGCTGCAGGTGATTGCTGGTGAAGATCCTCGCGATTCCACCTGTCTCAAGGCCCCCGTTCCCGATTACCGCGCTGCCCTGCAGCAACCGGTGGCTGGTCTGAAGGTGGGCATCGTGCGCGAGTGCTTCGAGGCTGAAGGCCTCGACCCGGCCGTGAAGGCTTCTGTGATGGCTGCGGCCGCTCAGCTGGAAGCGCTGGGTTGTGAGCTTGTCGAGGTGAGTTGCCCCCGCTTCAACGACGGCATCGCCACCTATTACGTGATCGCTCCTTCCGAAGCGTCGGCCAACCTGGCCCGCTACGACGGCGTGAAATACGGCTACCGCGCCGCTGATGCAGCCAGCCTGGCGGAGATGACCTCCCGCAGCCGCGCCGAAGGCTTCGGTGATGAGGTGAAGCGCCGCATCCTGATCGGCACCTATGCCCTTTCGGCCGGGTATGTGGATGCTTATTACAAGAAGGCCCAGCAGGTGCGCACCCTGATCCGCCGCGATTTCGATCGCGCCTTCGGATCAGTCGATGTGCTGCTCACCCCCACGTCTCCCACGACTGCCTTCGGCTTCGGCGCCCATAGCGAGGATCCCCTCGCCATGTACCTGGCAGACCTGCTCACGATCCCCGCGAACATGGCCGGCCTTCCCGCCATCAGCCTGCCCTGCGGCTTCGATTCGACGGGCCTGCCCATTGGTGTTCAGCTGATCACCGGGGTGCTGCAGGAAGAGCGTCTGCTGCAGGTGGCCTGGAACTACGAGCAGGCGGCCCAGGTGATGACCAAGCGTCCTGAAGCCGCCCTGGTGCCCTGAAAGCACTACATCTGGTGTCGGCCCCTTAGCCTGGGGCCACTGCATCGCTCCGGCGCCGCCGCCTTTGGCTTTCGTTCCGCTCCATAACCACAGCGACTACAGCCTCCTGGATGGGGCCAGCCAGCTGCCGGCGATGGTGAAGCGGGCCGAAGAGCTGGGCATGCCCGCCCTGGCGCTCACCGATCACGGGGTGATGTATGGCGCCATCGAGCTCCTGAAGCTGTGTAAGGGCACTTCGGTGAAGCCGATCATCGGCAACGAGATGTATGTCATCAACGGCTCCATTGATGACCCCAATCCACCGAAGAAGGAGCGCCGTTACCACTTAGTGGTGCTTGCCAAGAACGCGGTGGGTTACCGCAACCTGGTGAAGCTCACCAGCATCAGCCACCTGCGCGGCATGCGCGGGCGCGGCATCTTTTCGCGTGCCTGCATTGATAAGCCCACCCTCGAGCGCTACAGCGAGGGCTTGATCGTGGCCACCGCCTGCCTCGGCGGTGAGATCTCCCAGGCGATCCTGCGTGGCCGCCCCGATGTGGCCCGCGATGTGGCCCGCTGGTATCAGGGTGTGTTCGGAGGCGACTTCTACCTGGAGATTCAGGACCACGGGTCGCCGGAAGATCGGATCGTGAATGTGGAGATGGTGCGCATCTCCCGCGAGCTCGGCATCCCGATCGTTGCCACCAACGACGCCCACTACCTCACCAGCAACGACGCCGAAGCCCACGACGCCCTGCTCTGCATTCTCACGGGCAAGCTTGTGACCGATGAGAAGCGCCTGCGCTACACGGGCACCGAATACATCAAGGGTGAAGAGGAGATGCTCGGCCTGTTCGCCGACCACCTCGAGCCCGAAGTGGTGGCTGAGGCTGTGGCCAACACGGCCTTGGTGGCCGAGAAGGTGGAGGACTACGACATCCTCGGCCGCTACCAGATGCCGCGCTTCCCGATCCCGGAAGGGCACACACCGGTGAGCTACCTGCGCGAGGTGAGCGAGCAGGGCCTGCGTGCCCGCCTTCAGCTGTCAGAGGGCGATGCCTTCACACCGGAGTACGGCGAGCGGCTCAGCTTCGAGCTGCAGGTGATGGAGCAGATGGGCTTCCCCACCTACTTCCTGGTGGTGTGGGACTACATCCGCTTTGCCCGAGAGAACGGCATCCCCGTGGGACCCGGTCGTGGCTCGGCGGCTGGCTCGTTGGTGGCCTACGCCCTGGGGATCACCAACATCGATCCGGTCACAAACGGCTTGCTGTTCGAGCGCTTCCTCAATCCGGAACGCAAATCGATGCCGGATATTGACACCGACTTCTGCATTGAGCGCCGTGGTGAGGTGATCGACTACGTCACCCGCCGCTATGGCGAGGAGAAGGTGGCGCAGATCATCACCTTCAACCGCATGACCTCCAAGGCGGTGCTCAAGGATGTCGCCCGCGTGCTCGACATTCCCTACGGCGACGCCGACCGCCTGGCCAAGCTGATTCCGGTGGTGCGCGGTAAACCCGCCAAGCTCAAGGAGATGATCGGCGAGGAGTCGCCGGCGCCTGAGTTCCGCGAGAAATATCAGAACGATCCCCAGGTGAAGCGCTGGGTGGATATGGCGATGCGCATCGAAGGCACCAACAAAACCTTTGGTGTGCACGCTGCTGGCGTTGTGATCGCCGCCGATCCCCTCGATGAAGTGGTGCCGCTGCAGCGCAACAACGACGGCCAGGTGATCACCCAATACTTCATGGAAGATGTGGAGTCGATGGGGCTCCTGAAGATGGACTTCTTGGGTCTCAAAAACCTCACCATGATCGATAAAACGATCGATCTGGTGGAGCAGAGCACCGGCCAGAAGGTGGATCCCGATGCCCTCCCCCTCGATGACCCCGGCACCTATGGCCTGCTGGCTCGCGGTGATCTGGAGGGCATCTTCCAGCTCGAATCCAGTGGCATGCGCCAGATCGTGCGCGATCTCAAACCCTCATCGCTGGAAGACATTTCCTCGATCCTGGCGCTCTATCGCCCGGGTCCACTGGATGCTGGTCTGATTCCTAAGTTCATCAACCGAAAGCATGGCCGCGAAGCGATCGACTTTGCCCACACCAAGCTTGAGCCGATCCTGCAGGAGACCTACGGGATCATGGTGTACCAGGAGCAGATTATGCGCATTGCGCAGGATCTCGCTGGCTACTCCCTCGGTGAAGCGGATCTGCTGCGCCGGGCGATGGGTAAGAAGAAGAAGAGCGAAATGGAGAAGCACCAGAGCATCTTTGTGAAGGGTGCTACTGAGCGCGGTGTTGACCCCAAGATCGCCGAGGGATTGTTTGAGCAGATGGTGCTGTTCGCCGAATACTGCTTCAACAAGAGCCATTCCACCGCCTACGGCGCGGTGACCTATCAAACCGCCTACCTCAAGGCCAACTACCCGGTGGCCTACATGGCGGCGCTGCTCACGGTGAATGCCGGCACCACCGACAAAGTGCAGCGCTACATCTCCAACTGCAACGCCATGGGCATCGAGGTGATGCCGCCGGATGTGAATGCCTCCGGCATCGACTTCACGCCCGTTGGCGAGCGGATCCTGTTCGGTCTCTCAGCCGTGCGCAATCTCGGTGATGGCGCCATCCGTGCCCTGCTCGAGGCCCGCAGCGCTGACGGCCCCTTCCGCTCGCTTGCGGATCTGTGCGACCGGATTCCCGGCACCACACTCAACCGCCGCTCGCTGGAATCGCTGATTCACTGCGGTGCCCTCGATGCGCTCGAGCCCCAGGCCAACCGCGCGCAGCTGATGGCCGATCTCGATCTGATCGTGGATTGGGCTGCTTCCCGTGCCCGCGATCGCGCCAGCGGTCAGGGCAACCTGTTCGACCTGCTTGGTGGCGGTGCCAGCGACAGCGCTGCGGCCGAAGCCGGCAGTGGCGATCTCAGCACCGCCCCAAAGGCTGCGCCTGTGGCTGATTACCCGCCAACCGAGAAGCTGCGCCTGGAAAAGGAGCTCGTGGGCTTCTATCTCTCCGATCACCCGCTGAAGCAGCTCACCCGGCCGGTGCAGCTGCTCTCACCGGTGGGCTTGGGCAGTCTTGAGGAGCAAGCCGATAAGGCGCGCGTCAGCGTGGTGGGTATGGTGTCGGCTCTTCGGCCGGTGACCACCCGCAAGGGCGACCGGATGGCCGTCTTGCAGCTGGAAGACCTCAGCGGCAGCTGCGAGGCAGTGGTCTTCCCGAAGACCTACGCCCGCCTCGCCGATTTTCTGATGGTGGATGTGCGGCTCTTGATCTGGGCCTCGGTGGATCGCCGCGATGAACAGGTGCAGCTGATCGTGGATGACTGCCGCGTGATCGACGAGCTCAAAGTGCTGGTGGTGGAACTCCATGGCGAAGAGGCCAGTGACATCGCCGTGCAGCACAAGCTGCGCGAATGCCTCAACCAACACCGCACCGAAAAGGATGAGGCGGGCGTGCGGGTGCCCGTGGTGGCGATGGTGCGCCTCCATGAACAGACCCGCTTTGTGCGCCTAGGTCACCAGTTCTGCGTGCGCGACAGTGAGGCTGCGCTCAGCAGCCTCACGGCGCAGGCTTTCCGCGCTCGCCTCAGCTCGCCGCTGGTGGGCGCTTGATCGAACTGCGCAGGCGGCCGATATTCAGCCCGATCTGCTCCAACCCCAGCAGGCTGCCGGCGCTCGGTTCCCAACTTGCCGACAGCACGCCGTAGCTCAGCCCCAGCAGGCCCAACAGGAAAAAGCCCCCTGAGGTCAGCAACGTGACACCAGGGGGGATATCCAGCACACCTTTGCTCACCAGCAGATAACTGCCGATGAAACTGCCCATGCCCAACACGGTTGGCGTGCCGGTGGCGATGGCCACTCGGCGTGCCATGCGATTGGCCACGTAGCTGGGGATGGTTTGGGTTCGGCCGGGGGAACTCTTGCTACTGGGTTTCACAGGAGCACTCGGACTGATGCCACGAGCAGATGCATCACCGCCGCTCGCAGGGCGGGAGCGGTTCTTCCCCTTGCCTGCCATCGTCAGCCGCGGATGCCGAGCTTCTGAATCAGAGTGGCGTAGCGCTGCTCGCTGTTGCTGCGCAGGTAGCTCAGCAGGCGCTTGCGGCGGCCGATCATCTTCAGCAGGCCCTGCCGTGAAGAAAAGTCGTGGATGTTGTTCTGCAGGTGTCCGCTCAACTTGCTGATGCGCTCGCTCAGCATGGCCACCTGAACCTCAACGGAACCGGTGTCGGTGCCGTGGGTCTGATGAGTGTTGATCAGTTCTTGCTTCTTGGTGGTGTCGAGCGACATGCGCGGCGTCTGGCCCTGACGGTGCAAACAACCAACTTACCGCCTCGTGGTCACCTGCTTCAGGCGGCCTGACTGCGTGACAGCCAGCGCAGGCTTTCCCTCAGCCAGTCATCGGCCTGCCCGTCGTCTAGACCCGGCAGCACCGCGACCGCCCGCAAGGCCCGGTTGATCTCCAGCGCTTCGTAGCCCAGGGCTGTGAGGGTAAGGCTCACCTCCTGACGGACATCGGCCGGCAGTTTCGCCTGATCGCTGTTGCTATCCAGCGCCAGGTCGGCGCGGTCGATCGGATCCAGGGCGCTGGCGTAGCGCTCCTGAAGACGCGTTCGCAGTTCCACCGCCAGCCGTTCGGCCGTGCGCTTGCCAACGCCCGGCGCTTGAGAGAGCAACCGCAGATCCGCCTGCACGATGGCCCGCACCAGCTCTTCGCAGCTCAGTTGCCCTAGAAGCCCCAGGGCCATCTGCGGGCCTACACCGCTCACGGCCACCAGCTCCCGGAACAGATCTCGCTCGGCCCGGCTGGCGAATCCGTAGAGCGTCCAGCCGTCGTCGCGGATCACCTGGTGGATGTGCAGAGTCAAGGCGCTGCCGCTCTCCCCCAGGCGTTCCCATTGCCGCCTGGGCACCTGCACCTCGTAACCCACCCCGTTGCACACCAGCAGCAGCCCGCAGCGGTTGGTGTGTTGCCAGCGCTCGGCGAGTTGCCCTTGCAGCCAGCCGATCATGGGAACACTTTCATTGCCACCCATGCTGCCCGGTCCGACAACCCCGTTCTTGTCGTTGCAGCCGTTGCGTCGGGTCCTGGCGCTGGTGCTCACTGTGCTGCTGAGCTTCGGCCTCAGTGCCTGCGCTGGCGGGCAGCCCTCCCAGAAGGTGCTGCTTTCGGCTCTGGCGCTGCAGATCGATCTCACGCAGCGCTCCATCGCTGATGCGCTCAATCTCTCCAGTGCCGATGGCAAACCCCAGGTGAGCCGGGTTCGGGTGGAGTCGCAGCAGGCGATGGCGATCGGCGGCAGCAAGGGCCTGCATCTCACCGGCCGTTTCGACTGGCGCCTTCCCGGAGATCCGATCCGTGTGGACAGTGCCTTTGATCTGTATCTGCAACGGGGTGAGCGGGGTCAGAGCTGGCGGCTGGCGCGCCCCAGCGGCAGCAGCGATGGCGCCAATCAGGATTGGCTGATCGATCCGCTGCCCCTCAAGGGCGAGAGCGCCTGAGGCTGAGCAGCGTCGCTGCCAACACCAGGGCAGCAGCCAGGGCGGTATCGGGATCGAGCGATTCCCGGAAGAACAGCCATCCCCACAGGGCCGCCAGCGGCACCTGCCCGTAGCTGAGGGCTGTCGCCCGTGCCGCTGGCATCCCCAGCAAGCCGTTGGTCACCCCCAGCTGGCCGAGCTGGGTGAACAGGCCAACGCCCACCAAAGCCAGGGCCTCCCAGGCCGTGGGCCACACCGGTTGCACTGCCACCAGAGGGGCTGTGAGTACGAGCCCCACCAGCGGGAAATAGAACACGATCACCAGGGGATGCTCGGTGCGTCCCAGGGCGCGAACGCTCACGTAGGCGCAGGCTGAGAGCACGGCTCCGCCGATGGCCAACATCACCCCCTGTAGAGGCAGAGGCCTGGCTTCCGTGCCCAACAGGAGCTTGGCCAGCGGCCCCAGCAGGCCCGCCAGTTCGCTGGGATTGCTGAGTACCACCACCGCCAGCCACCCCAGCAAGGCCGCCAGCAGAATCCGCGGCCCCACCCGCTCGCGCAGCAGCCACCAGGCCAGCAGCGCCGTGAATGTGGGCTGCAAATACTGCAGCACCGTGGCAGCCGTGAGCGGCAGCATGGCCAGGGCCGCGAACACGCACAGCAGGGCGCCGGTGCCGATCACCCCGCGCAGCACCAGCAGGCCCCGCCGTTGACCCCACGGATTCAGCCCCGCCTGGCGCAGCATCACGATGCTTAGCAGCAGGCTCACGGCGGAACGGGCGAGCACCACCTCCGCCACCGGGATCCGGCCGCCCACCGCCTTCACGCACACGCCCATGAGGCTGAAACTGGCAGCGCTGGACAGCATCCACAGGGCAGCCCTGCCATCCTGAAGCCGCATCCGTGCGCGCAGCGTGTCTGCTCCTCGCCTCCACCCCCGCACGATCGAGGCCGTCAAGGAACGCGCTGACATCGTTGATGTGGTGGGTGAGCACGTGGTGCTCAAGAAGAAAGGCCGGGAATTCGTCGGCGTCTGTCCTTTCCACGACGACAAATCGCCGTCGATGACGGTGTCGCCAGCTAAGCAGTTCTACTACTGCTTCTCCTGCGGGGCCGGTGGCAATGCCATCAAGTTTCTGATGGAGCTCCAGCGCCAGAGTTTCAGCGATGTGGTGCTGGAGCTGGCGCGCAAATACCAGCTGCCGGTGGAAACCCTCGAGGGGCCCCAGCAGGAGCGCCTGCGCCAGCAGCTTTCACGCCGCGATCAGCTCCATAAGGCCCTCTCCCTGGCTGCCGGCTGGTTCCGCAGCCAGCTGCGCAGCCCGGAGGGTGCCGGCGCCTTGGCCTATCTGCGCGAGCAGCGGGGCCTGAGCGAAACCACGCTTGAGAGCTTTGGCCTGGGCTATGCGCCGGAGCGCTGGGATGGGCTGCTCAATCACCTTCAGCAAGTGGAGGGGCTCTCGCCCGAGCTGCTCGAGGCGGCCGGCCTGGTGGTGCCGCGGCGCGGCGGCGATGGCTTCTACGACCGTTTCCGCCACCGGGTGATGGTGCCGATCTGCGATCGCCAGGGCCGGATCATTGGCTTCGGCGGCCGCAGCCTGGATGGCGGCGAGCCGAAATATCTCAACTCCCCCGAAACGGAGGTGTTCGAGAAGGGCAAACACCTGTTTGGCCTGGATAAGGCGGTGAACGCCATCCGCAAGGACGACCGGGCGGTGGTGGTGGAGGGCTATTTCGATGTGATCGCTCTGCACGCCGCCGGCATCACCAATGCGGTGGCGGCCCTGGGCACCGCCCTCAGCAGTCAGCAGATCACTCAGCTCTGCCGCTGCTGCGATGGCAAGCGCCTGATCCTCAACTTCGACACCGACGGCGCTGGTGTGCGGGCCGCCCAGCGGGCCATCGGTGAGGTGGAGCAGCTGGCGCTGCAGGGCCAGCTGGAGTTGCGGGTGCTCCACCTGCCCGCCGGTAAGGACCCGGACGAATTCCTCAAGGAGCACGGCGCTGGCGAGTACCGCTCCTTGCTCGATCAGGCGCCGCTCTGGCTCGACTGGCAGATCGATCAGGTGTTGGAAGGGCGCGATCTGGCCCGCTCTGATCAGTTCCAGCAGTCGGTGAGCGAGCTGGTGGTGCTGCTGGGCAAGCTGCCCGCCAGCGCCGTGCGCTCTCGCTACCTGCAGCAGGTGGCCGAGCGGCTCAGTGGCGGCCAGGCTCGGCTGGCCCTGCAACTGGAAGACGACCTGCGTCAGCAGGTGAAGGGTCAGCGCTGGCATGGCCGCTCCCAGCGCTGGGAGCAGCCCGGTGAAGCTGGGTTGCGGGAGCGGGCTGAGGCGGAGCTGCTACGGCTGTACCTGCATTGCCCGAGCCATCGGGGCTCGATCCGCGCTGAGCTGCGCCGCCGCGAGCTCGATGATTTCGCCATCGCCCATCACCGCCAGCTCTGGGCGGCGATCAGCTCCCTGGAGGAAGACAACCTCGGGGTGGGCCGGCTCGAGGCGATCAACCGCGGTGTTGACCCCGGCGTGGAACTGGCGGATCTCGATCTGCCGCGGCTGCTCTCCGATCAGCTGCTGCTCAGCGACAGCGAGGCTCCATCGGATCTGCCCACCCGGCTCACGCCCCTGCTTGAGCCCTCCGAGGTGCAGCGCCTGGCCTTGGCCAATCCGCTGCTACAGCTGCGTGGCACCACGGCGGCCTTGGAGCGGCAGCGCAGCCTCAAGCGTTGTCGCCATCTGCTCAATGCCTGGAGCGCCCAGCGGCTGGAAACACTGGAGCGTTGCATCGCGCGTTTGTTGGAGGAGGGCCGCAGCGCTCCGGCTGAGCCCGCCGAATCGGCATTGCCTCAGCCGGCCGCGCTCGATATGGAAACGCGCATTGATGCGATGTTCGCTGATCTCAACAGCGATGCGCTGCGTTTTCAGGAGCTTTACTACAACGAACGACAGCACATCGCCTTTCTTGATGAGCAGCGGCGCGCTGGATTTGATGAGTTGGCGGGGCGCAGTCCGGCCGCCGATCAGACCACGCTCGCTGCTCAATCCAGCGGTTGATGGGAGACTGCTTTTAAGCTTTTCCGTGCGTTTTCGATGCGATTCGCCTCCATTGATCCGTCAGCGGCTTTGCTCGCTCTGGGATCGGCTCTGCTGCTCGGTGCTTCGGTGCTGCCTCAGAGCGCCGGCGCCAACATGATGGAGCAGATCATCACCAGCAAGTGCGCTGAGGCGATGCAGGCCGACTTCCAGAAGGCTGGCAAAACACCGCCTGCCGGCATGGTGGAGGCCACCTGCAGCTGCGTGGCCGACGGCATGCTCAAGAAGCGTCAGAGCCTCGAGCAGGCCAAGAGCCTCTGCGTGAAGCAAGCCACTGCGACCTACGGCCACCCCTGATTCTCTAGCGGGCCCAGGCGGTGGGCAGATCACCCAGTCGGGTCGTGGCGGCTCGTGACAGCTGCCCGCGCCGCATCATCCAGCTGGGCTGCAGCCCGCAGGCGGCCCATTGCACCGTGCCGCTGCCGTAACGGCGATTGAGTTCATCAATGTTGCGCAGCAGCGTCTCGCGGCGTTGCTGCTGTTCATCGCTCAGGGGTGCCAGCAGGTGGTGCTGCAGCTGCTCCTCCCCTTGCAGCTCCTGCAGCAGAACACCCGCCTTGGCGAAGTGTTTGTGGGGTTTGTAGATCAGCGCCACCAGGGGCAGGGCCGCCCTCAGCAACATGGCGGTGTCGTTGCTGGCGAGGGGCAGGGCGGCGCTGGCGGCCTGGCTGTAGAACCCGGGGCTGAAGGGGCTGGTGCGGGCGAATACCGTGAGCCGTCTGCTCCGCTGCCGCTGGCGCCGCAGTTTCTCTGCCGCCCGCACCACATAGCTGGCCACCGCCTGGCGCAGTTCCAGCTCATCGCTGATCGTTCGGCTGAAGCTGCGGCTCACGCAGGTTTCCCGCTTGGCGCTAGGGCCCTCCTCCAGGGGTAGGCAGCTCACCCCCTGCAATTCCAGCTGCAGCCGCAGACCCACCACGCCGGCCTTGGCCCGCAGTTCGCCGCTGGCCATGTCGCGCAGCTGGCGGGCATTGCTGATGCCCCGCAGCCGGCACCAGCGGCTCAGCTGGCGCCCCACACCCCATAGCTCCTCCACTGGGGTCTGCTCCAGCCACGGGTCGTGGCTGGGTTCAAGGCCCAGGTCGAACACGCCGGCGTGGCGGTGGTCACCCTTGGCGATTCGGTTGGCGAGCTTGGCCAGCACCTTGCTGGGGGCCAGGCCGATGGCGATCGGGATCCCCAGATTGTGGCGAATGCGGCTGCGTAGCTCCGTGGCCCAGCGGCGCAGCTCCCCGTGCCGTGGTCGCGGCAGCCGGGCGAAGGCCTCATCGATCGAATACACCTCCAGCTCGGCTACGAACGGTTCGAGGCTGCTCATCAGCCGCTGGCTCATGTCGCCGTAGAGGGCGTAGTTGGAGCTGCGCACCACCACGCCGTGGCGCGCCAGCTGCTCGGCGATCTGGAAGTAGGGCTTGCCCATACCGATGCCCAGGCGCCGCGCTTCGCTGCTGCGGCTCACCACGCAGCCATCGTTGTTGGAGAGCACCACCACGGGCCGGCCGATCAGGGCTGGATCGAAGGCCTGCTCGCAGGAGGCATAGAAGTTGTTGGCATCGATCAGCGCCAGCGCATCAGCCATGGCGCCCCAGGGAGTGGATCACGTGGATGGCCACGCCCCAGATCTGCACGTCGCCGCATTGATGCAGCTCCAGCGGTGGGTAGGCACTGTTGGCGGCCTCCAGCCGCAGCCGGCCCTGGTGGTGGGCTAGGCGCTTGAGGGTGAAGGCGCCGTCGAGTACCGCCACCACCACCTGGCCGGGCCTCGCGTCCAGGCTGCGGTCCACCACCAGAAGGTCGCCGTCTTGGATGCCGGCCTCCACCATCGAATCGCCGCTCACCCGCAGGAAAAAGGTGCTGCTGGGGTGGCGGATCAGCACCTCATTGAGGTCGATGCCGACATCGATGTAGTCGTCGGCGGGGCTGGGAAAGCCCGCGGCCACGGTGCTGGACGCCAACGGCAGCCGCAGGGGCGTGCGCTCCGCCCGCAGGGCGCCGATCAGCAGGCCGTAGGAACGCGGGAGCACAGGCGAGACCAGACAGCTTATTCGCAGACTAGTTCAGGCGTACTGGTCTAGGTGGGGTGTGTTCGCTCTGTCTGCGGCTGTGGCCGTGCGGTGTGCGCCGTGATCACTCCTCTTCGTCGCCCTCTAGAAGCAGTTGCTGGAAGGCGGTGTACAGCTCCAGTTCTTCTGCGTTGGCAGGTGCGCGCCGCTGGCGGTTGGGCCGCAGTTCGTCGCTGGCGCCGCGGGGCTGAAGGCCAGCCGTTGGCGATTGAGCCTGGCTGGCCTGGCGCTCGATGGCCTGGCGTTGTTCGGCCTGCCGGGCCCGTTGTTGATCAGTTTCCGCTTGGCGCAGGCGATCGAGCAGATGGGGTGGCACGCTGCCGTCCGGGCTCACCTGCATCAGCTCGCGGAACAGGGCCTGGGGATCGGTTTCCGTTTCCACCCGGTGGCGCTTCTGGCTGGCGGGAGCCGCTGCGGCTTCGGTCTCCGGCTTGGGTAAGGGCTTCGGCAGGCTGCGGCCGAGCTGCTGCAGGCGCTCGAGGCTGCGGGCGTCAAAACTCATGGCGTGGGGGCGTCAGCCGCACTCCAGTGTGTCGCGGGTGTTGCGGCCGGTGCTGGGGTTGGTGCCACTGGCACTGGCGCAGAGGGTTTTCAGCACATCGCCGCGGAAGGGCACGTTGGTGAAATCAGCCCCATCGATCTGCACGTTGCTGAACTTGGTGTTGAAGGCGAAGGCGTTTTCCAGCACCGCATTGCGCAGGTCGGTGCCATCCAGCACGGCCGAATCCAGGGTGGCGTCGGTGAGATCGGTTCCGGAGAGGTCGGCATCCTGCAACTTGGCGCCGAACAGGCTGGCTCCGCGTAGATCGGCGCCGTGGAAGTCGGCATCGCGCAGGTTGGTGAGGTTGAAGGTCACCCCGCGCAGGTCCGCGCCGGCAAAGTCGTGACCAATCAGCACCTGTTTGGCGTAGTCCATGGCGGCGTGGGCCGCGGGCGGCAGCAGCAGCAGCGCCATGGGCAGCAGCAACGCCAGCACGGGCATCAACAGGCGCGAGGCCATCGGTTGCAGCAGGCGGCGCATCGGAACGGAGGCGTGTCGGGCAACCCTAAGCAGGCTGTTGCGATCACCACCAACAGCGCAGAAGCGTTCCCCTAATCTCCGCCTAGATGCATCCCTGGATGCAGATCCTTTGGTCACCGGATCGAACAGCCAGCGTTCGCGATGGGCAATCCGATTGACAAAGACACCTTTCTGGTTCGAGCCCGGGCCCGTTTCGGCGATCGCTACGACTACGCCGACATCGTTTACAGGAGTTTCAAATCGCCGATCAAGATCCGCTGCCGTGAGCATCCGGTGCGTCTGATCTCCATCACGCCGGAGCGGCATCTGGTGACCACCGGCGGCTGCAAATACTGTCTGCGGGTGCTGCGGGGTCAGTTGCCGGGCGAGTGAGCGCAAGGCGGGGGAATGCTCAGAGCCGGAGCTCGGCCCTGCGGCGATGGCGATCAGTGCAACCCAGCGCAGCGGCAACTGGGCGGAGCAGCGGGCCTTGCGGCTGTTACAGCGGAGCGGCTGGCGGCTCCTGGCCCGGCAGTGGCGCTGCCGCTGGGGTGAGCTCGATCTACTGCTGCATAAACCGCAGCGGCTGTTGCTGGTGGAGGTGAAAAGCCGGCGCCGTTGCGGCCCGGATGGCTGGGGTGCGGCCAGCTTTGATGCCGCCAAGCGGGCGCGGCTGGAGGCGGCTTACGGCTGCTGGCTGGCGGCCCATCCCCGCTATCAGCGCTGCAGCCTTGAGCTGGTGCTGGCTCTGGTGCCTCAACCGCCGGCTATGGCGCCGGTGCGCTGGATCCGTTGGTTGGGGTAGGGCTGCTGGGTGTCGTTGTGTACTCCAGCGTGCAGATGTAGCGGTAGTTGCCGGTGCGTACATTCACCACCGTGCAGCGGGTGTTGGTCACCGTGGCGTTGGCGGGGAGTTGCTGCTGTGCCCGCTGAATGGCATTGCTCTTATCCCAGATTGATTCGGCCGTAATCGATCCGGCCAGGGCCGCGGGGCTGAGGGCGAGGCTCAGGGCAGCAGCAAGGGGAATCGCAGCAAGCCCGTGGGGCTGGGTCGGCAGCGGCATGGCGGTGTGGTCGTGTGCTCCCGGTTTAGGGATGGTTCCCGCCGCCGGCCAGGGAGCAATCTGGAAACAGGCCTGTCGCTCGCATCGATGACCTTCGCGGCCCACCGCACCCGCAAACGCTTCGGTCAGCACTGGCTCAAGGATGAGCGCGTGCTCGATCAGATCCTGGCAGCGGCGGAACTCAGCGGCGACGACACCGTGCTGGAGGTGGGGCCGGGCCGCGGAGCGCTCACCGAGCGTTTGCTGGCTTCACCGGCAGCGGCTGTGCGGGCGGTTGAGCTGGATCGCGATCTGGTGGAGGGGCTGCGGGAGCGCTTCGCTGCCGAACCCCGCTTTGAGCTCACCGAAGGGGATGTGCTGGCGGTGCCGCTGCCGGAGGCGGGCATCGTGGTGGCCAACATTCCGTACAACATCACGGGCCCTTTGCTGGAGCGCCTGGTGGGTCGCCTGGATCGGCCGGTGGCCACCCCTTACCGGCGACTGGTGCTGCTCATGCAGCAGGAGGTGGGCGAACGGATCCGCGCCCGTGCGGGCAGCAGTGCCTACTCAGCCCTGAGCGTGCGCATGCAGCTGCTCGCCCGCTGCCGTTCCGTGTGCCTGGTGCCGCCCCGCTGCTTCCAGCCGCCACCGAAGGTGATGAGTGAGGTCGTGGCGATCGATCCACTGCCCCCCGAGCAGCAGCTCGATCCGGTCCTGGCCCGCACGGTGGAGAGCCTGCTGCGCCGCTGCTTCGCCGCACGCCGCAAGATGCTGCGCAACACCCTGTCGGGGCTGCAGCCGCCGGACCTGCTCACGGCTCTCACCGCCGAGGCCGGGATCGCCTTGGAGCAGCGGCCCCAGGAGGTGGCGCCGGCGGCCTGGGTGGCGCTGGCGACGGGTTTGAATCGGCTCACCGCCTGAACCCCTCGCATGGCTGAGCTGCTGGTCAGCGCCCCCGCCAAGATCAACCTGCACCTCGAGGTGCTGGGGCTGCGGCTCGACGGCTTTCATGAGCTGGCGATGGTGATGCAGACCCTCGATCTCGCCGATCAGCTGCGGATTCGGCCGACGGCGGATGGTCGGATTGCGCTGCACTGCAACCGCAGCGATCTGCCCACCGATGGCAGCAACCTGATCGTGAAGGCGGCTGAGCTGCTGAAGGCGCGGCTGGGGTTGCCGGAGCTGGGCGCATCGATCGAGCTGGATAAGCGCATCCCCATCGGTGCGGGCCTGGCGGGTGGATCCAGCAATGGCGCGGCGGCGCTGGTGGGCCTGAATACCCTCTGGGGTGCGGGGTTCAGCCGCGATCAGCTGCTGGCGATGGCGGCTGAGCTGGGGTCGGACATGCCCTTCTGCATCGATGGCGGCACACAGCTCTGTTTTGGTCGTGGTGAAGTGCTGGAGCCAGCTGGGCTGGATTCACCGCCGGGCTTGAGCGTGCTGCTGATCAAGCACCCTGAGGCCAGCGTGTCCACGCCGTGGGCCTATGGCCGCTGCCGTGACCTGCGCAGCGACTTTTATCTGAGTGCAGAGGCGGAGTTCGAGCAACGCCGCCAGGCCCTGCGCCAGGGACCGTTGTTGGCCGCTCTGCGCGGTGAGCAACCCCTGCCGCAGCTACGCAATGACCTGCAGGCGGTGGTGGAGCCGGAGGTGGCCAGCGTGCGCGAGGGCCTGGCGCTGTTGCGGCAGGCCGGCGATGCCCTCGTGGTGGCGATGAGCGGATCGGGCCCCAGCCTGTTTGCCCTGTTTGCCGATGCCTCAGCAGCGGAGCGTGCCCGGCAGCAGCTGTCGCCATTGCTGGAGCAAGCCGGTTTTGAGGCCTGGGTCTGCCGTTGCACAGGCTCCGGTGCCACCCTGGGCTGACGCCGAGTTGAGCCGATCCGTGAGCGAGCAGTCCGCCACCGAAAGCAGCAACAGCGAGATCAGCACAACCGACAGCAGCACCACAGACGGCAGCAGTCGGCGCCGCAAGGGGCCCCTTAGTTTTCTGAGCGGTTCGCTCACCAGCTTCGGCTTCGGCTGGCTGGCCCTGCAGTTGGCCCAGCGGGTGGTGGGCTATTACGCCGAGCATCCCCCCCACTACGACGTGCGCTTTGCCCAGAGCATCGCTGTGTTCATGAAGACCCTCTTCGTGGGGATGAGCTTCCTGGCCGTGTTCACGTTTTCGTTCGTGGGGATTGGCCTGTTTCTCACGTTTATCCGCAGCTTGCTACCGGGTTGGAGCGAAGCCGAACAAACTCCCTAGCCTTCGAAGGCGCCATCTCGCCATTGATGACAGCCCACGACCTGCAGCTGCTGGTGCTGCTGCTTTCCCCGGGCATGCTCCTCTCGGTGCTGCTGCTGGTGACCTTTGCTGCGGGCGGCTGAGATAAGTTGGCGCAGCGACCGGCCAGAGCCGGACTGAGTGCTCCGCTGTGGCAGAGACCCTGTTGTTCAACGCCCTGCGCGAAGCCATCGACGAGGAGATGGCCCGCGATCCCCACGTGTGCGTGATGGGGGAGGACGTGGGTCAGTACGGCGGTTCCTACAAGGTCACCAAAGACCTCTACGACAAATACGGCGAGCTGCGGGTGCTGGATACCCCGATCGCCGAGAACGCCTTCACCGGCATGGCCGTGGGCGCCGCGATGACGGGCCTGCGGCCGATCGTGGAAGGCATGAATATGGGGTTTCTGCTGCTGGCGTTCAACCAGATCTCCAACAACATGGGGATGCTGCGCTACACCAGCGGCGGCAACTTCACGATCCCAGCCGTGGTGCGCGGTCCTGGTGGTGTGGGCCGCCAGCTCGGGGCGGAACACAGCCAGCGCCTGGAGGCCTACTTCCATGCAGTGCCAGGCATCAAGATCGTGGCGGTGAGCACCCCCACCAATGCCAAGGGCCTGATGAAGGCAGCGATCCGCGACAACAATCCGGTGCTCTTCTTTGAGCACGTGCTGCTCTACAACCTCAGCGAGGAGATTCCGCAGGGCGACTACATCTGTGCCCTCGACCAAGCCGATCTGGTGAAGGAGGGCAGCGATGTGACGATCCTCACCTACTCGCGTATGCGCCACCACTGCCTCAAGGCGGTGGAGCAGCTTGAGAAAGACGGGGTGAGCGTGGAGCTGATCGACCTGATCAGCCTCAAGCCCTTCGATATGGAGACCATCTCCCGCTCGATCCGCAAGACCCACAAGGTGCTGATCGTGGAGGAGTGCATGAAGACCGGTGGCATCGGCGCTGAGTTGATGGCCCTGATCACTGAGCAGTGCTTCGACGATCTCGATTGCCGGCCGGTGCGTCTGTCCTCCCAGGACATCCCGACGCCCTACAACGGCACCCTCGAGAACCTCACGATCATTCAGCCTCACCAGATCGTGGAAGCAGCGAAGGCGCTGAAGAGCGGCCAGGTCTGATCCCCATTCCCTAACCCCCTCGCAACACCGATGGCGCGTCAACAGGGGTGGTTTGCCCTGATTCTGGCTCTGGCGATCGCGGCTGGAGCCGTGTTGGCGAGCTTCCCTTTGCAGCTTGGCCTTGATCTCAAGGGCGGCAGTCAGCTCACCCTGCAGGTGCTGCCCGCCGGAGCGGTGAAGCAGGTGAAAAGCGAGCAGCTGGAAGCGGTGAAGGATGTGCTCGATCGCCGCATCAATGGTCTTGGTGTGGCTGAATCCACCCTCCAGACCGTGGGTGACGATCAACTGGTGCTGCAGCTTCCAGGCGAGCAGGACCCCAGCCGCGCCGCCAAGGTGCTCGGCACCACGGCTCTGCTCGAATTCCGCGCCCAGAAGCCGGGCACGGAGCAGGAGATGACTGGGCTGCTCAAGCTCAAGCGCCAGGCCCAGGCTGTGCTGAACCAGAGCCGTCAGAAGCAAGCCGAAGGCCAGCCCCAACCGGAGATCAAATCGGAAGAACTGGCCAAGGCGCTTGATCAGCTCGGCATTCAGGTGCCGGCGGGCAGCAGCGAAACTGAGCAGCTCGAGCAGCTGCTAGCGGAAGTGAACCGCCGCATCGTTGAGCTGTACGACCCAGCCCAGCTCACCGGTAAAGACCTCACTAGCGCCGGCCGTCAGCAGCAGCAGACCGGCAGCGGCTGGGATGTGACTCTGGCCTTCAATACTGAAGGCGGCCGGAAATTCGCCGAGCTCACCCAGGGCATCGCCGGCAGCGGCCGCCTGCTCGGGATCGTGCTGGATGGCCGTTCGATCAGCGAAGCCAGTGTGGGTCCTGAGTTCAAGCCGGCTGGGATCACTGGAGGTGCCGCCAGCATCACCGGCAATTTCACCGCCGAAGAAGCCCGCGATCTGGAAGTGCAGCTACGCGGCGGTTCGCTGCCGTTGCCGGTGAAGCTGATCGAAGTGCGCACCGTGGGCCCCTCCCTCGGCGCTGAGAACATCCGCTCCAGCCTGATCGCAGCGCTTTCAGGCCTGGCCCTCGTGGCGGTGTTCATGGTGGTGGTGTACCGCCTGCCCGGTTTTGTTTCGGTGTTGGCCCTCAGCCTGTACGCGCTGTTCAACCTGGCGATCTACGCGCTGATTCCGGTCACGCTCACCCTGCCGGGCATCGCTGGTTTCATCCTGTCGGTGGGCATGGCCGTGGATGCCAATGTGCTGATCTTTGAGCGGGTGAAGGAGGAGCTGCGCAGCGGCAACACCTTGATTCGTTCTCTGGACACGGGCTTTTCACTGGCCCTCTCATCCATCGTCGATGGCCACGTCACCGGTCTGATCAGTTGTGCCGCCCTGTTTGCCCTCGGCACCGGCCTGGTGAAGGGCTTTGCCGTCACCCTGGCGATCGGCCTGGTGCTCAGCCTGTTTACGGCACTCACCTGCACCCGCACGATCCTGCGCCTGGCAACGAGTTATCCCGGCCTGCGGCGCACCGCTTACTTCTTGCCTGCTGATCAGCTCCCCACCAGCGCCGCCTGATGTCCACCCCAACCCTTCCCTCACCTCGCTTTCGCATCAGCCGCTATCGCCTCCTCGCCTGGTGGGGATCGGGCTTGGCCTGTGTGCTGAGCGTTGTGGGTCTGGTGCTGTGCTGGCTGAATCCCAGCATCGGTGCGCCGTTGCGGCCTGGTCTGGATTTCACCGGTGGCACCCAGATCCAGCTGGAGCGGCAGTGCGGCGAGAGCTGCTCCAACCTCACCTCCGCTGAGATTTCCGCCACGCTCGTCAAGCTGAGCCTGCCGGAGGCCGACGGAGCATCCCCGCCCAATCTCAGTGCTGCCGGTGTGCAGGTGCTGGATCAGGGGCGTTCGCTGATGTTGCGCCTGCCCGATCTCAATCCGGATCAGGCCGGTGCGGTGGTTGCGGCCGTGCAGCAACAGGTGGGTCCGCTCAATTCAGCCGCCACCTCGGTGAACACGATCGGCCCAACGCTCGGCGATCAGTTGCTCAAGGGCAGCTTGATCTCGCTGCTGGTGAGCTTCGCGGCGATCGCCGTTTACATCAGCTTTCGCTACGACCGGCTCTTCGCCGCTCTGGCTTTGCTCTGCTTGGCGCACGACGTGCTGATCACCTGCGGCGTGTTCGCCTGGCTCGGGATCCTCGCCGGCATTGAGGTGGATTCCTTGTTTGCGGTGTCGTTGATCACCGTGGCGGGCTACTCCGTGACTGACACGGTGGTGGTGTTCGACCGGATCCGTGAGCAGAAGACTGTGCTGCGCGAGTTGCCCCTGAGCGAGCAGGTGGATGTGGCCGTTGATGCCACGCTTACGCGCTCCCTTTACACCTCCCTCACCACGCTGTTGCCGTTGGTGGCGTTGATCTTTTTTGGCGGCAGCACGTTGTTCTGGTTCGCTGTGGCCCTAACCGTGGGGATCGCTGTCGGCAGCTGGTCGAGCATCGGCATTGCTCCCACCCTCTTGCCAGTGCTGGCGCGTCGATGAGAGTGCCAGGTAGCAGGCGCCCGTTGCAGCTGCCTCTGGTTCCCATCCTTCTGGTGATGCTGGCCCTGCTTGATTTGAGGGCCGAGCTGCAACTGCTGGCTGATCACTTCACGTTCGCCAGCCTCGCGGAAATCCCCCGCCATCATCCCCTCGCGATTGCGGTGCTGCTCTTCACGCCCTGGATGCTTCGGCGCACCCGCTAACGGGTGATCAGAGCCAGCGATCCATGATTTGCTCCACCAAAACCCGCTGGGAGAGCACTTGCAGCACCACCACCAGCGGCAACGCCAGAAGAACGCCCGGCAGGCCCAGTAAGGCTCCAAGGCTCAGCTGCGCCATCAAGGCCACCGTGGGCAGCAGGTTCACCGTCCGGCTCAGCAGCAGTGGCGTGAGCAGGAACGCTTCACCGTTCTGCAGCACCAGCCTGAGGATCAACACCTGAAGCGCCAGGTTGGGTGACACCAGCAAGCCCACAGCCAGCGGCAGCAGGCTGGCCACGGTGGGCCCGATCGTGGGCACAAAGGTGAGTAGGCCGCACACGAGGCCGCTCAGCAGTGCTAGAGGCACCTTGAGGGCAGCCAGACCGGCCCAGGTGAGCAGAAATACCGCTGTGGCTGAGATTGTCATGCCAGCCAGCCAGCCGCCCAGGGCCTGACGGCAATCGCTGAGCAAGGTGCCCGCCAGGGGACGGTAGTGGGCTGGAGTGGCAGCGAGCACGAGGCGCTGGTGGCTGCGGGGATCCAGCACCAACAGCAGTGCCAGCAGCACCATCAGCAGCAACTGGATCGTTCCCGCGGCTGCTCCGCCGGCGAACCCCAGCAGCTGCCCGCCGAGCGGTTGCAGTTTGTCGAAGGTGGCAAAGGCAGCCAGGCGCCCCTCGAGGCTCTCGAGCATGGCCACACCCCCCAGCAGGTCGCTGAGGCGATTGATCAGGGCGGGGACCAGCAAGGTGAACTGCTGCACCTGCTCCAGCAATTCAGGCACCAGTAGCTCAGCGAGCTGCCAGCCGCCAACCACCAACAGCGCCACCACCACCACCAGCGCCTGAGGGCGATTCAGGGGCAGCAGGCGCCGCAGCCAGCTCACCGGCACATCCAGCGCCACCGCCAACACCACCGCGCCGAACAGCACCAGAAGCACCCAGCGCAGCTCCCAGGCCAGCAGGCCGAGCACCACAAGGGCCAGCAGACCGATCAGCCCGCGAACCTGCATCACGTGAGCTGCTGGCGCCGCCAGGGATCGAGCACATCGTGAATCAACACCTCGCGGATCACCACCTGCAGGCAAACCGCCAGGGGCAGAGCCAGCAGCAGGCCGAGGGGACCAAACAGCACGGTGAACACGAACTGGGCCGTGAGCGTGAGGCCGGGCAGCAATTTCACCTGGTGATGCATCACCGAGGGGGTGATCACGTAGCTCTCGAGGTGCTGAACAACCACATAGAGCCCCAAGACCGCCAGGGCTTTCCAGGGCGACACCAGCAGCGCTACCGACATCGGAAAGATGGTGCTCAGGGTGGGCCCGACGTTGGGAATGATGTTGAGCAATCCCGCCAGCAGGGCGTTGGCCACCACCAATTTCACCCCCAGCAGTGAGAGGCCGATGCCCGCCAGCACAGCCACGCAAAGGGAGCTGATCAACACCCCCCCCATCCAGCTGCTCAGCGCTTCTCCGCAGCCCAGCAGCACCTCGCGTGACCGCCGCCGGTAAAACGACGGCACCAGCAGCACGGCCACTTCGCGATAGGCCGTGGGCTGCACCGCGATCATCAGCGCAACGGCCACCACAAACAGCCCCTGGATCAGGCCGCTGCCCACGTTCCCCGCCAGGCCCAGCAAGCCCTGCAAGCTCTGGCCGACCGCTTCACCACCGCTACTGGAGCTGCCCCAGTTCTGGCGCAGCCAGTTGAGCGCCTCTTTGCCGTAGAGCATCTGGCTGCTCTGGTCCATGGCCTGCCGCAGCAGCGACAACGCTTTGGTGGCCGCTGCCGGAAGCTGCAGCAACAACTGCTCGAACTGCTGCACAAACGGGGGCACCACGGCCGCCAGCGCAACGGCCAGCAGGATCAGCAGTCCGAGCAGGCTCAGAAGCAAGGCCAGGGGACGGTTGCAGTGCAAGCGCTCGCGCACCACTCCCACCACGGTGCAGAGGGCCATCGCCAACACAATCGCGGCGAAGAGATGGATCACCACATCGCGCAGCGACCACAGCAGCAGCAGAGCCGCTGCCGTGGCGATCAGCCCCAGCCACTGGCCGAATTTCACGCCTCGTCGTTGCCGGCGTCGCTGTCGTTGTCGTCTTTCTGTGCGAACCCGAGGCCGTGGCTATCGGCGTAGCGCTGGGCAAAACGCATGAAACGCTCGAAGTCGTCGGTGGTTTTCCAGGTGTAGGTGGCTTCCAGGGCAGCGGGTTTGCCGTTCACAAACTTGGCATTCACTTCGCGGGTGACCAGCTGGCCCTCCTCATCGACCATGTACATGCCGCCAATGTCGCCCATGCTCTCGGGGGCCAGGGCTTCGGGCTGATCGAACACAAAGATCGCCTGACCCGTGCGCCCATCCCGGGAGCGGGTCATGCGGATATCGGGCACCACCGGCTCGTCGACACCGCGGAAAAACTGAATGGCGGCCATCGATCGTGCCTGCAAAGCCCAATCCTAGGCAGCGCTCTGGCTGCAGGTTTCGATCAGCCGCTTGTGGATCAGCAGCGTTGCGGCCGCTTCAGCGCTGAGGCCCGCCAGATCCTCTCGGCCCAGCAGGCGCTGCTGATTGCTCTGGCCGTGCCGCTCCAGTTCGTGGTCGTAGCAGCGGTCGTAGTAATCGAGCATCTGGCGGGCGGCATCGGCCCAGCGGCTCTGCTCGATCGCTTCGAGGGCTGCGGCGGTGCGTTGAGGCCCGAGCCGGCGGGCGATGCGCTGGGTGGCCTCGTGAAGGGCCTGGGGCTCTTGAACGCCATACACGCTCACCAGTTGCTCGAGCCGTTCCTCCAGGGGGCGCTGCACCTCCAGAAGCGGCGCCTGCTGCATCTGTTTCCAGAGGCCTGCAGGGATGCGGCATCGCCCGACCTGCACGCTTTCGGCTTCCAGCCAGATCTGATGGTTGTTTCGATAGCCATGAAGCGTCATCGCGATCCGGTTCTCGTAGTGCTCGGTGCTCGGCTGGGGAGGCATGCCGAGGTTGCCAAAGCTGCTGCCGCGGTGATGGGCCAGACCCTCCAGGTCGATCACGGCTGCACCTTGTTCAGCGAGGGCCAGGAGCAAATCGGTTTTGCCACTGCCGGTGCGGCCGCCGAGCAGGTAAACGGGCCAACGGGTCTCAAACAGCGCCAGAACCCAGCGCCGAAAGGCTTTGTATCCACCCTCCAGCAGCAGCACCGGCAGATCCAGCTGCCCAGCAAGCCAGGCCACGCTCTCTGAGCGCATGCCCCCGCGCCAGCAGTGCAGGCGCAGCGGAGCGCCGCCCTCTGCTTCACCCGCCCAGGCAGTTAGTTGAGCCGCCAGCTCCCCCAGGCGCGGTCCCACCAGCTCCAGCCCCAGCTGAACGGCGGCCTGCCTTCCCTGCTGTTTGTAGGTAGTGCCCACCGCAGCGCGCTGCTCATCACTGAAGAGGGGCAGGTTGCGGGCCCCCGGCACATGGCCCTGCTGATACTCAGCCGGCGCCCGCACATCCACGATTGGGCCCCGGCCGCTCAGGAAGCGATCCACCGGCTCGCGAATCAGCTGCGCCCCCGCCATCAACGAATCCGCCTTACCCCGGCCATGCCTGACATAGTGGGCCAACGCTGGCCCCATGGCAGGTCTGTTCTCCCTTCATGCTTTCCGGACCCCCCGTAACGACGACGGTTAGCCCTGAGCAGCTGCTGGAGCGATTCATTGCCGCTGCCCCTCGCCAGCGGCGCAGCTTGCTCAGCCAGGTGCAACAGCGCTCTGATGAGTTACGGCCGCTGATCCCGGAGCAGCTCGATCGCCTGGATGCAACAGGAGATGACTGGGTAGCGGGTCTGCTGATCCAACTGCTCGTCGCCCAGGACGACGCCCTCGCCCAGGCGTTCTGGCAGCGCTATGCCGACGGTTGGCTGGCAGTGACCAGCGCCAGCAGCATCGATTACGCCCCGCTGCAGCGGGCCTTGGTGGAGCAGCAGTTCGAGGAGGCTGATCGTCTCACCAGCGAACACCTGCGCCAACTGGCTGGTGAGGCAGCGGTGAAGCGTGGGTACGTCTATTACTCCGAGGTTCCGCCGATTGCTTCGGTCGACCTGGAAAGCATCGATCGCCTCTGGGTGGTGTATTCCCAGGGACGCTTCGGTTTTTCGGTGCAGATTCGCCTGCTGCGTTCCCTCAATGGGCGCTGGGAGCAGCTTTGGCCCCGTTTGGGCTGGAAGCAGGGCGGCGTGTGGACTCGTTATCCCTCCGCCTTCACCTGGTCGCTGGAGGCGCCCGACGGGCACCTGCCGCTGGTGAATCAACTGCGCGGCGTGCGCCTGATGGACGCGCTGCTCTCCCATCCCGGCCTGCAACAGCGCGTATCGGCCTGAAGGCCTGAGCCTGGCTGAGCGGTAGTTTCAAATCCATGCACGGCCCATCGGCCGGCGTGGCTTCGATGGCGTATCGCTGGGCCGATTTCATCACCCCCTCCACCCTGCAGTTGGCACCGCTGCTGGAGGTGTTGCTTGAGCCGATCGCCTGCGCTCAGCAGATGGCCTCGCTGCAGCTGGGGTTGCAGGAGGTGCTGGTGAATGCAGTGCGTCACGGCAACGGCAACGATCCCTCCAAATGCTTGCGGGTGCGCCGGATCGTGACGCCCCGCTGGTGGGTGTTTCAGGTGCAGGACGAAGGGGTTGGCCTGCCCGCTTCCTGCCGCTGCGCCTCCTTGCCTGATGCCGCTGATGCCATCTGTGGCCGCGGGCTCTACCTCATCCACAGCTGTTTCGATGACGTGCGCTGGAGTAGCCGCGGTAACCGGGTGCAGGTGGCGCTGCGGCGTCAGTGACCGTGGTTCGGGCAGCCAGGGTCTTTGCGTTCTCCGCGCAGCCAGCCCAGGCCGTGCTCCAGCAGCTCAATCGATTGACGGCGCTGCTCCGTTGTGAGGGGTGCGTTCGGCGGGTTGGCGGGATCCAGAAGGATCACCAGGGCCGCCGCCAGCTGTTCTGCGGCCCGTCGTTGCGGCTGAGCCTTGTAGGCATGCCAGTTGCGGTTGTCGATCGTGAGCAACCGATGCAGGGCCTCCGCCGTATCGCGGCTGGCTTCAGGCCACTGCTGACTGGCTGACACTGGACGAAACCTCGGTTCGAGCGCCATCCTGACGCCATGCAGCAGCGTCCGCGTTCACCACACACTCCCATTTGTTGGCTGCATCAGCTGGCCAACCTGATGGCGCAGGTGTCGCGTGCAGAGCGCATCGGCTCAGGAGACGACAGCCTTCAGGCTCGGCGGCTCAGGCAGCGGATGGCGTTGGCGCAGCGCCTGCTCGATCCACTGCCGGCGCCACTGAGGCCCAACAACTGGCAGGAAACCTGCCTCTGGACAGGTCTGCGTTGGGGTGGGCTGGGGGCGGTGTTGGCCCTGTGGCTTCGTCGTTAGGCGGCTAAGCGGATCAGTGGTTCCAGGTCTGGACGTTCCAGCGCTGTGGGCTCCACTTCGGCACTGGCGCCGCTCAATGGAGGTGCCACCGGGGCGGGCGGTAGGCGTTGCCCCCTGAGCCAGGCGTTGTGCAGGGCACGTCGGCGCTGGTCTTCCGCCAGCACCAGCCGATCTGCCGCCACGATCGGGCTTTCGCCGGGAAGGAGCGGGGAGCGCAGACAGATTCCGAAGCCGTGGGCTTCCACCTGCACGCACCCCTCCATGAACACGGTCTGGAAGGTCCAGCCTGCCAACCAACGCACGCTGAACGGATTACTCATGCCCTCTTCGCTCGTGTCCGGACCCTATGGCGCTCAGGCCCGCAGCACGGCTGTTTGTCAGGGCTTGGTGGCACTCCAGACCCGGGTCATCAGGTGAGAGGTGGCCCGAATCCCGCTGAACCCAGCCGCAGCTAAACGCGCATCGATGTCATCGCCGATGTAATCGCGGTAGTAGGGCTCGTGGAACACCCGCCGGAAGTTATCCATCGCGGTTTCAAATTGAGGTGAATCCGCCAGCTGCACCGAATCGGCCAACACCAGAACGCCACCGGGCTCCAGCACGCGGAAGCAATCGTTGATCACCGCCTGCCGCGCCTCGGCCGGCAGTTCATGCATCAGAAATACACAGGTCACGCCTTGCATGCTGCCGCTGGCGAAGGGCATCGTTTCCGCATTGCCCTGCACCAACTGAGGGAGCTCGTTGGGGAGCTGGCTCAGCCAGCGGTTCGCTTGGCGTAGATACGCCGCTGAGAGATCGAGGCCCACCAGCTGCGCCTGCGGCAGCGCCGCCCGCACCTGCCGGAGGGTGCGACCCGTTCCTGTGGCCACATCCAGCACGCGGAGTTGGCTGGGAGAGCGATCGGCGAAGGCCCGCAAACCCTGGATCAACGGTTTGATCACGCGGCGCCGCATCGGATCGGCCGTGCCGTTGAACAGGATCTCCACCTGCAGGTCGTAGAGCGAGGCCGAGTGATCGCTCAGGTAGCCGTCGGTCTGGTGGTGGAAGTTCTGGAGGTAGTAATCGGGGTAACCGGCGCTGTCCAAATCGGTGGGCAGATCGGTCACGTTGCGTTCACTGCGCCGGTTCCACGTGCTCGGCATATCGAGCCACACCATCGGATAGCGGGCCGCCCAATCCAGCCAGGGGGCATCGAACAGCAGGCTCGTGGGATAAAGGCCCTGCTCCGCTTCCTCCCAATCGATTTCCATCAGCGCTGCATTGGCGGCTTGCAGATCCATCAACATCTGCGGCGGGATTGGCCGCGTTTTCGGGGATCCCTGGGGAGCCACCAGCTCCATCAGCTTGGTGCTCACTTCCTTGTGGGCCACGCCCACCAGGCTCTTGCCCTGCTGCAGGGCCTGATAGGCGAGCTTGGTGAGAGTGTCAGCCATGGAGCTGGGCAAGGTGGCAGCGTCCTTCTATTCCAACGGATCCCATGCGGCACCGCGATCGGTTGGGGCCAGGCGCCGTTCTGTGCCGAATTGAACCCAGATCACGTTTCATGGAGTGACCGGCAATTCCGTATCAACCGCAACAGAATGGATCCATACGAATCCACAGGAGGATGTGATGGGCGCCTCAACTAACACCTCTCAGAGCGAGCCTCTATTTGTGGAATGGATGCGGCATCGCCAGCAGGAGCAGCGCCGCCACCAGCCCGTGGTGGCCAAGCGCCGTGCCACCGCTGATATGAGCGAGGCCTCCAACGTGCATGCCCAGGAAGTGGCCTGGGCTGAGCGCCACGCCCACGAGCGCCGCTTGCACGACAGCGCTATCGCCCAGCTACGCCACGAATGATCCTTCGTCATCAGCAGAGTCGTTAATCTCTGCAGATTGATCGTTGCGGATGGGCTCACAGCGATGGCTACGGCGCCTGTGGGCCTTTTTTCTCCCTGTGCTGATGGGCTTAGCGCTAGCGGCGCCAGGCTTCACCCATGCAGCAGCGAAGCCGCAGCCACTGCGCGTCCAGCTTCGCTGGCTTCCTCAGGCTCAGTTTGCAGGCTTCTACGTCGCGCAAGATCTCAAGCTGTTTGAGAACGATGGCTTGAATGTCTCCTTGGTGCCTGGTGGCCCGGGGGTGAATGGATTAAAACGCTTAATCGATGGCCAGGTCGATGTCGCTATCGGATGGGCATCCGACGCCCTCAGCTTGCGGAGCCAGGGTGCTGATCTGGTGAACATTGCTCAGCTGTTGCAAAGACCGGGCACAATGCTGGTTTGCAATGCTGCTTCCGGTGTCCGCCAGCCGGAAGATCTCAAGGGCAAACGCATTGGCACCTGGTTTCTTGGGGATCAATTCGATGTGGGGTACTGGTTGCGTTCCCATGGTCTTGATCTCAATGATGTGAGGCTTGTTCAACAACGCCCAGCAGCACAAGACTTGTTGGATGGGCGGGTTGATTGTGCAACAGCCATGAGTTACAACGAATTTCAAACGATCCTCAGATTGGGTGCGCTTCAGTCGAGGCTGTTTACGGTGCGCTTTGGGAACGAAAATAGTGGTTTCCTTGAAGACGGACTGTATGTGCGCGCCAATGATCTCAACGATCCTCATCAGCGTGATCGTCTAGTGCGCCTGCTGAGGGGACTCTCTGCGGGCTGGCGTTATGCGTCGCGACACCCTGAAGAGGCTGTGGCAATTACAGAGCGTTACATGGCTTCATCAGATTCTGAGCATCAGGAGAACATGCTTCAGGAGATCTTGAAGCTCATGGATCTAAGCCGTGGTTTCGGTTTGTTAGATCCCTCGGCTTTCCAGCGCAGTGTTTCGATCGTCGGGGTAGGAAGTGGAGAGCCATCAGCTATTCGTAAAGCTGCTGAAGGTGCATGGAGTCTGAGGATCTGGCGATCGGCCGGCCTGGATGGTCCACAGCGGGGACCTTTGGGGCCAGCAGGTCGGGAAGCTTTGTCTGCATTAGTGAACTCGCCTTGGTTTTATGCTCTAGATCTGCTCGGTACTGCAGCATTTGCGCTGTCCGGATTCCTGCGTTCTCTGCAGCGTCGTTATGATCTTTGGGGTTGTTTCATCCTTACCTTGCTACCCGCCGTTGGCGGTGGAACCCTCAGGGATCTTCTGATTGGGGGCATGCGTTCGCCACCATTCATTCTTAAAGACAGTGCATATCTACTTGTCGTAGCCATTGTTGTTGTAGCCGGATTCATTGCTGCCGTGCTTTTGATGCATGAGGCATTCACTAGCGAATCATTCAATATGTGGCTGGGTGTTTGTGACAGTATTGGCCTTGCAACCTTCACAATCATCGGAGCCCAGGTGGCCTTGGAGGCAGATCTGCACTGGTGGTGGATGCCCATCTGTGCTGCGCTCACCTGTGCCGGCGGAGGCATGTTGCTCGATGTTGTCACGGGTCGTGAACCCCGTACTTTTCAAGGCGAGCCCTACGAAGAGATTGCTGTTTGCGGAGCTTTGATATTGATCATTGGTCTTTTAATTGCAGACAGGTTCGAAACACTTCAATGGCCCGTTCTTGCTGCCATGGTTGCGAGTTGGTGGTTCGTCTTTGCTGCACGGCAGGCTGTGATTGCCTTCAAGTTACGCTCTTGGCGTCCTGGCTCGTAAGTTCGCTCAGTCCTTATCTTCCTTATCGCTCTCAGGTTTTGTCCCGGCCAAGGCTTCACGCCGTAGCTCCTGCACAACACCGCTGCGTTTGAGTTCACTGATAGCAAGGTCGATCCGCTGCACCAAGTCGGCTGAAAGGCTGGGAGAAAGTGCGAATCCCTGCAATTCCGGACGGATTCCCTCAATCGCAAGCACCGGAATAACATTGGGAGATCGTTTGCTTGCGATGAGGTACCTGAGCTGAAGCTCATCGGCAAGCATCACGTCAATACGCTCTTGACTTAGCGCGTCGAGGGCTTGATCGATGCGTTCCACGGGAACAATCCGGGCTGGCAGCAGATTGTTTGAGCGGTTGATTTCTTCCACCAGGTTTTCGCTCACGGTTCCGGGCTTTAAGCCAACCCTCATGCCCGCTAGATCGTTCAAGCTCTGCACGCGCTTTCCAGCTCTGCCCTGCGCTTCTTGGACGAGCTCCACGGTCAGAAAACCAACTAATACGGCACTCACAACCAGCCGTACCAGGTAGGCCAGCAACACCAGGGCTCGTCCTCGGTTTGAGGTCACCACCCCGTCATCACCGCTGCCTGTCACCATCACAGCAAAAACCCGGGTGAAGCCCTGCAGCCGTTCCTTGCGCCTTGTTGATTCCTTTTCCGGATGACTTTCCAACCACCACACAGATCCCGTCAGGGCGAGTGTGAGCAAGAGGCTTACGAAGAGGAGGCGTAACAACGTGCCGCTGAACAACGCACTGAAGAAGGCTTGACCCAGGCTGAAGGGATTGCTGATCACCATCAGCGCTTGACCATCCTCCTGATAGGGCAAACTGAAGCGATAGCGCCGCAGGCGATCAGGCGAGAGATTGATGCACTCCACGGCCACATCAAGACGACCCGTTGTGGTGGCCTCCAACATCGCCTTGATGGATGGCATGGGTTCGAGCACGTAGGGAATCCGCTCGCGTTGGGCGATCTGGCTCCACAGCCGCACAGCCAGACCCTGCCACGCTCCCCCTTCTCGATAGCTGCATGGCTGGCTGCCATCCACCACGCCAACTCGGAGAACCTCCGGTCGTTCGGGTATTGACCGAGCGGGCAAACCGCCGAGCAGAAGGCCAGTGAGGGGAATGATGAAGCAGAGTGCCGCTCGCTTCAATGCCATGCTGGTAATAAGAACCCACTGATCATCGCTGCATGCGGGTTACGGGAAGCACTGGCAGCAGTCAGAAGAGAACCCCGGTTCCCGGAGCCTGACAACTCGGGAACATAGGGCGCAGATTGAGGTGGGTGCCTTTTATTGGACAGTTACGGCCCCAGATATCGTTAACTCTGGGCGGGAGGAACAGGGTTCATTCTTAGTGTAGGCCTCATGGGGAGTTCTTCCTCCCAGCGAACTGTGTGGCCTT
>Ga0194115_10000649_pt1 | contig 49559 bp, 21 predicted proteins | sample TA2MahsurfametaG_3_FD_148656 | JGI IMG/M metagenome (GOLD analysis project Ga0194115, IMG submission 148656) | Freshwater microbial communities from Lake Tanganyika, Tanzania - TA2015002 Mahale S4 surface | ecosystem: Environmental > Aquatic > Freshwater > Lake | place: Tanzania: Lake... | reverse complement strand
TCAAAATCACTTACCTTACCGTTCAAGTCACTTACATTACCTGATCCGCGACTTGAAACGCCTAGTTTAACACCACTCTCCAACATAGTCTTTACAAGTTGACCCATTGGAGTTGGTAAAATCTTTAATTTGCCGTAGCCGTTCGGCCCGTCCATCCACATGCTTGTAATCATGTGACTTACACGATCTAAATTAATTTTTAAATCATCTGGGTGATCGACCTCGCCTAGTACTGAATAACCTTCTACGATCTGCTTGTTTAATGTTTCCACTGCAGTCTCAATTTCAGCAACGGGATAAACACGCTCATTAGCGTTCTTTACCCCGCCCTGAATGAAGATGCCCTTCATATAAAGGGTCTTCAGCTCGGTGCCCTGTTCTGAGACCGACTCCACGACTATATTCGCTCTATCGAATGTTAAGTGTTCCTTTAGATACAAAGCCATTTGTCTCCAAGTTACTCTTAATTATTTTTTTGCCACTGGGCTAACTTTATTAGCACCATCATCACCGTGCTTAGGTTTTGGGGCATTTTCTAATTTTGCCTTAGAACCACCTGGTACATTTTTGAATGATCCAGCGCCTGGTAGAGGTTTTTCGCCCTTAGCATATGCATTGGATGGACCCTTTGGACCTGTTGGTACAGTTTCAGCATCACCTGAGAATTTAACAGGTTTGCTGTCCATGCCCTTTGCACCTGAATTTGCTGTTACCGGGCTCTTTTTCTGATCACCGTTGTCACCGCCTGCTGGTACTTTTACTTTAGTTAAAGTTGTACCTTCAGCAATAATGTCTTCTTCTACAGTGTCATCGGCTTCCATTTCTTCTTCCATGGGATGATCGCCTTCGTCCATCATTTTTTCTGAGCCCATTTCTTCTTGGTACATGTCTTCGTTTGACATATCACCGCCGTTCATGATTTGCTCAAATTCAGCCATTAATTCATCCAGTTTATCTTCTACGTCAGCGACACGATCTTCTAAATCTTCTGCATCGTTTTCCTCGTCGTCATGAGCTTTTTCAAGATCATGTGTTTCTTCTTTACCGTCTTCTTCTGCTTCATCGTCAAAATCTACATCGGCTTCCTCACCTTCTTCTACACCGCCAGCCTCTTCGCTAGCTACCTCAGCTTGAAGTTCATCAAGAAGTCCGCCTGTTTGACCAACCATCTCGTCCATGCCCATTTCTTCAGCCATGATATTTTCATAAATTTCGCGTGATTTCTCAACTACGATTTCATGAAATACTTCACGCGCCTTATCTTCATTTTCATTGATTATGAGGTCAATGAGTTCCTCAAATTTCCTGTTTTCCATTGTAATTTCTCCTGGTTAATGGCTTTGTAGAATTATTTAGTGAGTAGTTAAAAAAAGTACTCAATAAGTGCTATTTTTTTGCGTTTTTAGGAATTTTTTATAGTTGAGGGGCTTGAGCTTCAGCTTTTAATCCATATTGTTCGCGCATTTTGCCCAAATGCTCTTTTCGTTCGTAATTTCTTACGTCAATCATTCTGCGTAACTTGCGTATTTGACTTAATGTTAATTTAGTTTTTCTGCTTGTTTTTTTCATAGGACGGCTATTATCAGTTGATACATCCTGATAACCGGCTATTGGCGGGTCAAACATCTCAAACAGTTTCATAATATTATTTATGCGACTGTGCCCGGAGTAGCAGGTGCTGCTGCACCTGCTGCAGGTGTTGCTCCGGGGGGTGCAGTACTTACCGGACCTGCAACTTCTGGCGGCAATGCTTCATTGCCCTGAGATGCAGTTTCTAGTTCTTCACCTGTCTTTTCATCACTTTCAATATCACTTACACTTACACCCACACTACGTAAATCTTTTCCTGTTGGAGGTTCAACTTCGTCTTTATCGTTTTCTTCTCTCCACATTTTCTCGTTTTTAGCAATTTCTTCTTCACTTAATCCCAAGAAACGTTCAAGTAAAAATCTTTTACTTAAGTAAGGAAATGCTTCTACGGCTGTAAATGTGTTAACTCTTGCTGTATCCAATTCACTTTGACGATAGCTTGCAAAATTTTGGGGGGCATTAAATGATAATGTAAAAAGTCCTGGATCAATATTAAATCCGCGCCAACGTAAAAATAATTTAAACTCTTCATCTAATGTCAATGCAATATAGTTTTGAAGTCGTTCGCAATATTGATTAAATCTATATTCTTGAATTAATGCAGTGCCGACCTTGCCATCATTTAATATTCTATCACTATCATCTGGCCCAGTCGGTAAATAACTACTTGGTACACGTAATCCACGCGCTAGCCTATTATTAAAATAACGCAGATCGTCAATCTCTCCTAAATTCTGCCCACCTGGCATGACTTCTACACTTGATCCGCGACCGTCTGCGGTGACTGGAAAGAAGTAATCTTCATTCATTGAGAGTGGATTATATGTAGCGTCTACTATTGATGCGCCCCCATACACACTAGGAATTCGTCGTTGATGTATTTCGTTTTTAATACGTTCTACAAATGCCATAGCCATATGACTTGGCATATTACCTACGTCAATTTTAAACAGTCTACGTTCAGGCGCACGTTGTACACGATATATTAGTACGGCATCTTCAAGCAATTCTTTTTGTTTATAAACTTTAAAAATATTTTCTAATATACTTTGACCAAATGGCCAAAAACGATCTAGACCTTCTGTTAGGCTTAGATGCACTATGTGTTTTGCATCAATAGCCATTTCGCTTTGACCTAATGTAAAGCGGCTACCTGTCGTATTATATGGCATAGCAGGAACAGTATATGGTGTATTAGTGCCGCCGCCAGTACCACCTAAGCCTGTAGCAGGATTAGCTGCAAAATCTGTATTTGTTTTTTGAGCTACTGATAAATTTTGTAAATTAATATTTAAATCTTTGATGACATATTGTTCTGGTAGTTTGCCTTCGCTTTCATTAACTATGACTTTAATAACCTTGACCATATCGACCCAATATAACTTAAAGTTTTCAGGGTCACGAACAAATACTTGATCTCCATACTTTATAACATTACGGAATATTTTAAAAACTCTTTGATCAAGCTCATTTAATTTACACCATTGTTGTAATTGAGTAGTAAGTATTTTTACTTCATGAGTGGTTGGATCATCTTTAAATTCAAATTGAAATGGTGTTTTATTATGTTGATTTTTTTGTGTGCTAAACTCTGCTATAATATCTAGACATGCGTTAATTTCAGCATCAACGTCCATCATTTCATATTGGTTATAACGTTCAATACGATTAGGGTGACCTGTGTAAACTTCTGGCAGTCTACTCATGTAATTTTTATAACCAAAATCAGTATTATTCCAACCGCCATTTTGGTAACCATTTTGACCAGCATTACTGTTCCAAGCCCCCGTATTGCTGTTTATACCAGAAATAGGACTGCTGAAACCTGACTTATTTAAAAACTTTCTTGTATAGGACATTGTCTAATTCTATTAATAAGAATATTTATGATTACGACCTAGTATATCTTAAAATGTCAGTTTGTGTTTGCTGGCTAGATTTTAGTGTATCAGATATTGTTTCCAATTTTTCTACAAGTAATTGCTGCTTACCAAAATTTTCACGCTGAACACGTAGTAATTCTCTAAATGTATTATTTTGTGTATTTACCAATGCTCCAATATCTGCTGCGACTACAGGTTTATTTTCACTAGTTGCAGTTTCAGTAAAGTATTTTTGTAATATGCTATCTCTAGGAGCAGGACTTATTATTTCAGTACCGTGATATGTCATATTAGATTGATAGCCACTCATAGGGCCTTCTAGCATAGCTCCATATCTTGCTTGGAAGCTTCCACCTTCATTATGCCTTGCACTAAAATGCATTGGATCAGGATTATTTCTAAAATTTCCGCCCCAACCTAAACCATATTTGGCTGCAATAGCGGCGGCATTAACGGGTAGATCTCCTGCTTGGCCTGGCATATTTTTTGTTGGATTTATATCTATAGCAGCTCCATAAGCATGACTACTCCATTGATTGGTCCCGGCAACTTTTCTTCTGTTATATCCATCAATTCTAGTAATTTTGTATCCAGTTTTTTCAAGATCATCAATTAATCCTTGAAATTGATTTTGAAACTTTTTATTTACACTAGCCGAAGCACCGTTTTTTGATGTGACATTTGTTAAATCTACTTGTCCTGGTCCTGAACTACTACTTGTGCCACCCGTAGATAGCCGAGCAGAATTATCGAACTCTCCCCTAGCGTTAAAGTTAAGTCCAGGTGAAGTTGGCAGTACTGGAACAGCCCCCATTGTACCACCTCCGCTATCTGTGCCTACATCAAAGGATCTGGTTGGTCTTGCACCTTTATCAAAATTCTTTGTGTATTGTTCAAAAGTTTGCGTGCTTGCATCCGCTAGACGGTTCAATTGTGGGGTAGACCCTGCTCTTTCTCTTTGATACTGTTGTCGCTTTTCACTTTCCGTATAATAACGTTGAGCGGTTCCCATCATTGTACTTTGCCTTTTTAAGAAAGCATCAGTAGCCGACCATACTGTATTGCCTGCAGGATCTATAACTTTATCCTTAAATATTTGTCCGCCCTCATCAATAAACTTTTGAGCCATATCTTCAGTAGATCCTTCTTGCATCTTTTGCGTTAAGTCATTTATTCCATCTCCTATTTTAACTAATTCTCGTAATTGTTGATATGCCAAATCTACTGATTTTTGCATTTCTTCAATCTGTGTTTCGCCTATACCTAATTCACGTTCCATTTGCTCAAGATTTTCTTTATGCTGATCTTGTGATTGTTCATCTACATCAACTGCAGATGTCTTTTTCCCAAAAAGGTTGTCAAGCAATACTCCGCCACTTTGGTATAATCCAGTACCTAAACCTAAAGCACCACCAATAATAGCACCAGGGAGTGCCCCAACACCAGCAAATGCTGACCCAACCGCTCCCCCTGTCATTGCCATGCCACCTGTTTGAGCTAGTATGTTTGTAAGTGCGCCAGCTGTACTACTTTCACCTCCTACTGCATCAACAGCATATGGAGCTAACAAAGATGTTGCAATGCCGCCTCCACCTCTTAATAATGCGCCTGGTTTGAGTTTGAGTTTTCTACTTGCTGCTTCACCTGTCTCCTTAGATACTCTTTTACCTGTAGCAGTATCAACATAATAATCTCTTCCGCGTTTATCTGTGCGTTTTTCAACTTTTCCGCCTGGTTTGCCTGGACCCCCAGTACCTGTAGGACTACCGGGGACAGGTGCGGGACTAGTTGGAGTTCGTAATAGTTTATATGCGAAAGCAGTTAACGCGGCAGCTGCAGCGCCTGCAGCGACACTGACTGCTATCAATTTCGCTGCAGCACTGGTAGCATTACCTATTAAAGGGTTCATGCTTGCAATAATAGTTGCAAGCTGCAATGTCGCATATCTTTCAAAAGCTGCAATAGAGGCAGCAGCATTCATTATATTATCATTTGCCTTTCCTACAAATTCACCTTGTGCATTTGTTAATCTGCTCAATTTCTCCATAGAGCTATTAAATGCGTCGGTGAAGCCTGTACCCGCTTGTTCTACTGATTGTCTAATCTTTTCAGGATCAAGATTGCGCACTACAGTTTCTACACCAGCGCCAAATACACCAAACGTTTCTTGAAAATCAATTTCTGCTTGTCCTAAACCTTCAAAACTTTTGCCAAGTTCTATCTGTCTTTGTGTTGCTGTTAATATAGCTGCACGTAAGTTTAAAGTTGCTTTTTGTGCTTCTTCAGGTGATATTGCATTATTAATTGCATCTATAAATTTAGCTGCGCCACCCTGTTCTCTTAGTAAAAGTTCTAATGGAACACTTTGTTCTGTTAATGCTCCAGTTTTTGTTCCTGCTGCTCTTTGTAAGAACCCTGTTGCGATTTCTTCTCCGAATTCTTGACGAATTAAACCTGCAATTTGACGTTTTGAACTGGCTTTAGCTTCTAGTAAATCCGCTTCTCTATTTGCCTCTGGTGTGTTCGTTTTTCTTAGTTGCGCTGCTCTTATACTTTCTCTTGCTGCAAACAATTGGAAATTCCTATTTTGAGCAGCAAATTCTAAACCTTTCTTTTGTTCGTCTACACTAATACCTGTAATGTCAGCAAGTGCCAACATGTTATCAATTAATTTAAGTGTTGAGCTTTGCAAGCGATCCATTGCGCCTGCGCCACGACCTGTAGCCTGTCCACTTCTAATTTGTATTGATGCTAATTCACGCATCATTTCTGTTACTGCATCTTGCTCAATTCCTAATGCTCTATACTTTTTGTATTGTTCATCGCCAATAGATACAAATCTTGTAAATGCTACTATACCGGCACTAGAACTACCGCCCATAGCACGTAAGTCTCTACCTGCTTTAGCTGTTATTGCAGCAAATTTTTCTAAGTTAGTGTAACTATAACCAGCATTCTCACCTAATAATCTTAATTGATTAGCTGATATACCACTAGTGACACCCAGTCCAGCAACGGTGTCCATAGACTTAATCATGTATTGAGTTTGATCTAATACTAAGCCGCCTAAACCAACCAATGCTTTAGCTGTGTATTGTAACCCATTATTAAGGATTTGACTTTGAGGACCAAAACCTTTGATTAAATTGTCAAATACACCGCCTACACTATCTAATACACCTTTATATTTGACAACTCCGCCGCTGGCTTCTGTCAATGCATTAAAAAGACTTTTAGCACCTAAAGTTACATTATCAAACGCGCCGCGCAATGCAGCCATACGTTGATTAGTCAATTCAATTTGTTTTATATGAGCTTGAACAATTTTATCATCTTCAGCTATTGTTTGCCCAAACTCATCAAGTTTTATCTTAGCACGTTCCGATGCATTTAGTTGTAAAAATGATAATTGATTTTGCTGGCGCATCAGTCCAGTTTGTTGCTGCATAAGGCGTTGTAAATCTTGCAAACTTTGATTTAAATTTGCAATATTTTCTTTATTCAGTTCTTCATCCATGTTATTTTAGTCGCCTTTTTTCGATAGATAAATATCGTTGTACTATTATTTAGTATTTGGAAAAACACCTAATTGAGGAACTTATGTCAGATATTAATAACCCATTAAAACAGTATTTTCGTAGACCGGCAATTTACTTAAAATTACCCAGCAACGGAAAAGGATATGCACCTGAAACATTAACTATGCCAGATACAGGCGAACTTCCAATATATCCAATGACTGCCATAGATGAAATAACTGCAAAAACGCCGGACGCATTGTTTAATGGTACAGCAATTTATGAATTAATTAAAAGTTGTGTTCCTGATATCAAAGATCCGTGGTCCATTAGTAGCGTAGATTTAGATGCTACATTAGTAGCAATACGTGCCGCTGCAGGATCACACACTATGGAAGTAGAGTCCACATGCCCAGCATGTTCAAATGTAGCAACATATGGTCTAGATTTAATTGGATTATTAAGTAATATTAAAGCAGGTGATTACGATACCGAATTAGTAATCGGCGATCTTACATTCAAATTTCGACCTTTAATATTTAGAGAAATGAATGAAGCAAACATGGGAATGTTTGAAGCACAAAAGATATTAGCAGCAGTAGAAATGGAACAAGATGATGAAAATAAAGCTAAACTAACACAACGTGCTTTAACAGATATTACTAATTTAACTATTAAAATACTTGCTAAAACAATTGTCTATATAAGAACTCCTAATACTGTTGTTGATCAAAAGGATTATATATTAGACTTTTTAACCAATTGTGATAAAATCACTTTTAATACAATACGTGATCACAATGGAAACTTACGTTCAGCTAGTGAACTAAAGCCTTTTGATATAAAGTGCAGTAACTGTAATAACCAATATAAGCAACCATTCACGTTAAACGTTACCGATTTTTTCGGGTAAAGCTTCTCACTCTTCGTTCTGAAGAAGTAGTGAAGCTTGTAGAAAATTACGAAAAAGACTGCGACGAAATAAGAAAATCAGCCATGACTATGGCATGGTATATGCGCGGCGGTAGTTCTTATCAGGACATACTCAATATGTCTGGGAAAGAAAGACAAATACTTAATGAATTAATAGAAAATAATTTGGAGACTACTAAGAAAACTCAACTGCCTTTCTTTTAGAGTTGTCCTTCAGACAACTACTTCGTTCGCTTCGCTCACTCAGTATGTTTTAAATTATTATATGGATTTAAATTACTTGCCGCTTTGAACCCATGGTAGTGCTATAACAGCACTACCATAGGTCAGACTTGCCTGCCCGTCCCCATGTTGTCTATGCCCGTCATACTAGCTTGTTATGCTGTATAACGCTACCGGTTACTCTATAAAGTTTATGGCATGTAGTAGAGTTTAAACTCTAGCAACGCATGTCTTATAACATCTAGACAAATTAATTATAAGCTCATTGAGGGTTCGCGAACCTGTCGATTGCCCTCTCGGTATACGACACAAAATTGTGTCTATACTCCAGATCTGCAGGTTACTAGTAAACTAGACTTGCTCAAGGAGAGTCGAGGAACCTCGACCAAACAAATTTTAAATCATATGAGTTGTTTTAAGATTTGATATAATTTGATTTTGTGCAGTGTCTGACGTGGTGTCTTTTGTGCCTGAGTATAGTTTTAATAAGTCTTTATTTAATTTAAAAAAATGATCAAATTCTATAATAATCCAGTCGCCCTGTTTAGCTGATGTATAATATAGGAACTGATCAGTTACCCATGTTTTATTTGATTGCACTACTACGAATTTGCCTTTTCTATTGAACTTCATGAAAAGTATATTCATGTCGCCCTGTTCGCTAACGCCCACCATTTGCTCTAACCACGCATCTAATACCTTGCAGTCACCTGCAAGAACTAAATGGAACGGAAAATCAGCATATGATTTACACTCAGCATTAAATTTTGGGAAACTCTGTCCTGGAACAATGTCACCCTTAAAACTACGTATTTGGCCTTCGTGTAATATCTGTGTACGAACTTGATTTTTGCCGCCCACATATGCACCGCTGCCAGGAGCACGTATAAAGCTTTCTTTATATAAATCGCTTAAAAAAATAGCAATCTCACGCTCAAAACTTGATCCTTTTTGTTTTTGTGGATTAGGCATATTGTTAGTTATCTTTAAAAATTAAAGCTAGAATTTATTAATGTTCTTTGTTTACTACACTTATGGTTACAAGTTGAATGGTTGTTATAAAATTTAGTTTGCCATAAAATATTATGTAAAACATCTTGCAAATTTTCTTTATACAAGTTAAACTTTTTGCCTAACTGTAACCAATTACTATTTTGATCATATCTATTAGCTACCCAACAACAGGGAAAAAAATCTCCTTGACTGTTTATAAATAAACCTTTTACCCCAGTAAAACATAATGGAGTTATAGTTTCATTTTCAGATAAATGGTGAAATAAGTTTTTTACTTTGTTTAAAAAATTCTCAGGCATTTTTTTATTTGATAAACAAATTGTAGATTTTTCATATAACATACTTTGTGCTATATTTTCAGGCCTAGGTTCTAATATATCATTGTTATATCTTTTATCTATACTTCCAAACTTACTACTTTTGGTAATTTGTAAAAAATCAAAGCCTAAACTTCTTGCTAAATTTGTAATTTTGTCTATATGATCTTGATTAAATTTAAAAATAATAAGGTCCCAAAACATATAACAACTACTATATCTTCTTATTATTTTAATACCTTGCATTATGCTTTTAAAATCACTATTAACTCTATATAAAACATTTGTATCTTGATCGTAGCCATCAATGCTAAAATGTAATTGATCATTACTATCAAGTACTGATCCCAATTCTACCCACCATTTTTTACTTTTATAGCTACCGTTCGTTATTATAGTAATACTAATTGGTTTTATTTTTTTAAAGTACTTTATAACTTCAATTAAATCTTGTGCGTAAATTGGATCTCCGTCATCACCACAAAAAGTTATTCTTTCAACATTGTTTTTTACAAACTCTTCAGTAAAGTTTCTTTTAAAAAATTCCAAATGCAATTCGGTATTAACCAATGTATCAGGTACTTCTGTTCTAGGGCATCTCGTACATTTTAAAGTACATTTACTACTAATTTCAATATGCCAATGCCACGTAGCTAGGTTCATACAAAATCATGTGTTGTGTTATATGTTGTAAATCCATTTTCTTTGACTACACGCAACACGCTAGGCACACGTCCAGCAAGTTCCTCACGATGACTTACAAGCCATACAGATTTGTTTCTATTACGTGACATATCTTTTAGTATTGCCATACTGTTTTCAACACCGATACTATCCATACCGCTGTCAATTAGTTCATCTATAAATAATGTGTTAATTTGGCAATATAAACTTTCCCATACATCACGGAAAGCAAAACTTAAACCAAGTATTAATCTATTGCGTTCACCACGACTTAAATTATCAAAATCAAGTTCGCGTCCATACTCAGTTATCTCAACAGATAGATCGTTTAAAAATATTACTTGATGAGGTAATCCGATCCTATCAAGGTAGTGTGTAAGCCTTGCGTTGAGATAACTGAGATTTTGATCAATAATTTTCTTACGTACAAAACTGTCTTTACTGGTTAGTAACTCTAATAAGAACTTTTGATGTTCAAGAAGTCTATTATATGAATTGATACTGTTAAAGTCAACAACTTGTAACGCCTTATTTTCCATTTCGGATATTTGATCAGTATATGGATTTAAATCGTTAGTTTTTTCATCTATAGACTTAACGAGGCTATCAACCATACTTCGATGTTGGAACGCCTCTTGCTCTGTATCGTAATATAGTTTTGGTGGTTTGCCTAAAGTACCTAATTCTTTTTTGGCTTTGTGTACCTGAGATATTTCAATATTCAATGTTTCAAGTGTTGCTGCGGTGGTCTTTACGAATTTTTCGCGTTCTTTTAATAGTTTGCTGTGTTTGTCATCATGTATATCTTGACCGCAAGCATGACACTTATGGTCTTGCAATGACTTTAATTCTTTTTCAGCTTTCTTAAGTGCCTTTTCCTCACGATCAATATCTGTTTCTGCTCTATTGATTGCTTTATCAATATCGGCTAAATCTTTTTTATTTTGATTATATAAACTTAAATCTTTATGACCTTGAAGTTCAGCTTCAATATCTAACTTACGCAGTTCTTCAAGGTCTTCTGTTAACTTCTTTAAATCTTCGTCGTGCTTGGCATCCCAAAGTTTCGCTCGTCGTTTTAAGTTTTCAATTTGTTCTTGTATACGTTTATTTGCTTCTTCTATTGCTTTTACTTTGTATTCTTCTTCAGTTATACTGTCTTTGGTTGTTTTGATTTGTTCTTTTATTAGTTCTGCTTTTTCACTCAACAATGTGATGCCAAGCAACTGTTCAATAATATTACGCTGATCATTAGCCTTCATGGCTAAAAATGGTTCGCTATATGTATTTAGTGCCACAATATGTTTAAACATATCGGGAGTCATACCTATAGCACGTTCAATATGTTCTTGTGTTTCTTTGTTCTCACCCTGAGCATCATTAATACATTCTTCTTCTTGATTGTTTACATAAAATTTGAGTATGTTTGGTTTACGACCGCGTTCAATCTTATAATCAATACCGTTACATTGAAACTCTAATGTAACCATCATGCCTTTAGCATTAGTACGATTGATTAAGTTATCTTTACGAATTTGATTGATTGGAGTACCAAACAATACATATGAAAGACCCTGGATGAGAGTCGTCTTGCCAGTACCATTTCTAGCACCGTCCCCTCCTAGATCTAGGTTCTCGCCCAGTATTAATGTTAATTCTTTGCTATCAAAGTTCACAGCCTGTGTAACTGCACCAATAGATAAAAAATTTCTTAATGTAATGTTTTTTAATAGTATCATAGGTTTCTATAAATCTCAAGTAACACTTTAGGGTCATAATGTTGACTTTCAATATTGCTAATTTGATCTGTAATTATCTGATCAACGCTTTCAAATTTCAACTCGCCTGGGGCAAGATCAAGCGTGTGCTGATCAAGTTTCATAGGTATTAGTGCCATTTCACGCAATTGATGCTTAGGAACTAGTGTTTCTTTTATGTAGTTTGCCTCTTCATAACTAATATCAATATCAAGATGCACACGAATACTACTACGAGGCAATAGATATCCTTCAGGATTTTCTAATATATCGCTTAGTTTATAAACTCTAAATGTGGGCTGTTTAGGCCATGATTTGAATATAGGATCAACTCCCCATTCTAATATCATCATACCTCTAGCATCGTCACCTGCATCAGCATAGTTGTGTGGGAAAGCATTGCCCATGTACCAGATGTTTTTACGTGACTGTCGTTTATGAAAGTGTCCCGAATATACTTGTTCAAATCTAACTACATGTTCATCGCTAATTTCACCATGATCTGGCATTTCTACCATGGCATTCATATAGAAGCGTGGCAACTCAAGATGCGAAAACAAGTATTTTGTTTTAAACTTGAGCAGTTTCTTGTATTCATCTCCTACAAGCCAGGGTGCGATAGTTACATCGTCTTCACTAAACCAGTCGTTGATGATATGAACGTTTGGCAAATGCCTTGCCCACTCAACACTATGTATATCCCTGCGATCACGATAGTAAAGATCGTGATTGCCGGGAATAAAATAAACATTATCAAAATTGTCATTTAATTTTTCTAATGCACGTAATCCATATTGCATAGTATGTATATTGATACTTGCACGATGGTGATTATAATCACCTAAGAAAAAGCAAGTCTCGCAACCTTCAGCCTTAGCAGTTTCTATGAACCAATCAATGAAATCGGCGCAATCTTGATTATGTTCCAAACTATTTGACTTTAAACCAAAATGTATATCTGTAAAGATTGCTGCCTTCTTAAATAAGTTAGACATCTATATATTTTATATAAGTTATTGATTTACTTAAAGTTTTTTGGTTATTCTTCATAAACATTAAACTTTTGATCACGCATTTGACGAGTGAAACTGGGATTCAATCCATTCATCTCTAAGATATCGTCACGAATATTTTGATTACGCTTTTCGGTATTTAGTACGCGGCAGAAACTATTTGTGATAGCAGCAGTGTAATAAGCGAATGGATTAGCACTCTTTGCTTCATTGAAACGTAATCCAACATATGTCAATTGAAGTATAGCACTGTTACGCATTTCATCATTGTATGTGTAACCGCGCCAGTTAAACTTCATGGCATATTTTTCGCAAAGCATGATAAACATACGTGCTAGTTTGTCAGAAATCTTGCCGTGGTCTTTGCTGAAGTCGCCTGTCTTAACACCGCCCTTCCAATGACTTTTACCTACACATACTGCTGAATTGGTTTCATCTAACTTGTAATGTTGAAATGGGGGAAAGTTCACTTTAACATGTACCATGTCATCAACTTCATCTTTAGTATCTTCAATTTCTAAATCTTCAAATAAACTTTCTTCTTCGTTTTCTTCAAATTCAAGTATATCTACTGCTGTCTTCTTTTTAATGACCTTGCGTGGTTGTTTTGGACTTACTGGGATATGTTCCCAGGTCATAACACGAAATACTAAATCGGTTATTGGTATGTCTTTTAATTTGACTTTAGTACCAGTCTGGTTAAAAATTCTTGCTGCTCTTGTTTCTCTAGCAGTTTTGATGTTTTTTAGTTTAGATAATTGATCTAATGACTTGTCTAATGGGCTCTGCGGCATGTCGATGATTAGATCATATTGATGATATTCCTGTCTTGAAAAACTGCAATAGCTGGTTTTACTTGCGTGTATCTCTTTTAGGATATCTTTATTGTTTAAGTAATTTACGGGTTTTTTCGCTGTAGACATAGTTCCTCTTATAATTTTGTTGTAAAAATGATACACGACCCTGTATAAAGTGTCAAGTAATTTATTACAATTTTGGTGAATTTATGACGATAAATATCAATGAGATTACTATTTATAGATGTTTTTCTTTAGGATAAATTAATGGCACAAACTCCAGCAGATGTATTACGTACAAATCTAGAAATAATTTCTAGGTCTCAAACTATTGCCACCAGTACACAAAATGATTGGAGACAGGGAAAAATTTCTAAAGAAAATGCGCTATTACAAATTAATAATGCTAAAAATCAAGCCAAAGATGCAACAAGCAGAATAGCTGCATATGAAAGAGCAAACAAAGGCCTGTTAAAATCACAGGGGCTTACAGCAAGTTTTACTGCAGCAGAAGATCAGGGCGAATCCGCAATAAAATTTAGCGAAAATGCATATAAATTTATAGAATATAATAAGCCTGATCAAACTGGATTGCCAAATACTAAAAAGGAGTTATCTGTACTTAAAGCAAGTATTGTACCGCAAGTTAGTAGTAATAAAGATATTATAAGTGAACTTAATGCTCTTATAGCTAGAAATGCTAGTAAGGCAGAAATTGATGCAGGCAAAGCAAAAGCTAAAGCCGCATTTGATAAAGCAAATAGTCTACTTAATGAAACACTAAATTATACTAATAAAGCAGCTAATGCAAAACTTACTGATGATCAAAGTTGGGGTAAATCTACACAACAAACAGTAAATCAACAAATTACTGATTTATCAAAATTAATAGGAAATTTAAACTCTAAAAAGCCTGCTATTCCTACTCCAGTTGCCGGAGCAACAGGAGCAGCCCCTCCCCCTGCGGTGTCCCCAGGAGTACCTCCACGTACACAACCCAATCCTTTTAGTGCTGGAACTAGTGTAGGTTTAGAGGGTGAGGAGGAAACTGCTAGAGTAAGATTTACAGAACAGGACGCAACGAATTTAGCTGCACAAGGTGATTGGAGAGTAAAACTATCATTAGCTCCCGGGTCACCAAATATTTTATATAATAACAATGATGATAGTGTTGGTATTTTAGCTCCACTGCGTGCTACCGACGGTGTAATATTTCCATACACACCAACTATTAATGTAACGTATACTGCAGATTATGACAATACGATGCTAACACATAGTAATTACAAAGTACTAGCGTATAAGGGAAGTGCAGTGGAACAAGTTACTATACAAGCAGATTTCACTGCTCAGGACATTTTTGAAGCAAATTATTTAATGGCTGTGATACACTTTTTCCGCAGTGCAACAAAAATGTTTTATGGATTAGATGATACTGTAAAACCAGGCACACCTCCTCCATTATGTTTTTTAAATGGATTAGGAGAATTTCAATTCAATCAGCATCCTTTAGTAATATCTAGCTTTATATATAACCTGCCAACCAATGTTAATTATATTCGCGCTACACCTACTGCAGGCGGAGCGCCGGGTGTAAGCACATATAATAATCAAATTAAAGGTAATCCGGTAGACAAAATTTGGAAGCTAGGTAAACAAATTGCTCAAGGCGGTTATAGCCCAGAGCCCGATTGGAGTGTTTTACAGCAAGGTAGTAACCCGCCTACATATGTTCCAACAGCTATTAATTTGACAATTACTTGCTATCCTGTAGTAAGTAGAAATGAAGTTAGTAACGAATTTAGTCTGGCAGGATATTCAACAGGAGCATTGTTACAAGGCAATAGAAGAAACGGTGGAGGTTTCTGGTAATGGCTATCAACAATTTTTATCCCTCAACAAGTCCATATAGCATGACGCCTATTAATAAGACAGGCAAGTATTTGGATTTTTTAAATTACAGAGTAATACCTAAATATCAGAGTGACATCTATTTTGAAATACCAAGAGTTTATCAATTTAGACCTGATATGTTAGCCTATGATTTATATATGGACCCACGATTATATTGGGTGTTTGCAGCACGTAATCCAAACGTATTAGGTCCTGATCCTTATTTTGATTTTGTGGCAGGTTTATCCATTTATGTACCTAAACTAGATACATTAAAAGCCGCATTAGGAATATAAAATGGCTTTCAGTTTCAAAAGTCAGGGAGGAGTACCAGATGACTTGGGTGAATTTAAAAACCCAAGTAAAAATCAAACTGACTTTAATTTCGTTTATAAAGGCAATTCTTTTCCTAGCTTAACTGATAATAAGCTAGCAAAAGATATAGCAAATATACAAATTACCCCAGTAACTGATTATAATCCTAATACTAACAATGGCGTAGGATCTGAACCTAATACTATAGGTCGTAGATTAATGAACCCGTTAGGGTATTTTGCAAGTTATACATATAATATATCTCTTTATATGTTGAGTGCTGATGCCTATCAAGCGTTTTTAGCAACTGGTAGAACAAGCATAGAAGCGTTTGATACTCTTACCGGTCGTGTATTAGCATCTACTGGTGGCGGTACATTTTTAATAGCACAGAGCGGTGGATTAGGCCCAGAACAAAATCGTGCTCCTGGTATGGAATTAGATTATTATATTGATAATCTTGTAATAAATCAGGCAAATCCCGGCAGTGGTACAGGCGGATCAACAGCAGAATATGACGTTTCATTTAACATAACAGAACCATATGGCTTTAGTTTTCTAAGTGAGTTGACTAGAGCAGCAAACACATTACAACAATATGATAGAAGTTTAAATGCTACACTCACTGGAGGTTCTCAGGGCAGTGTTAACTTAAACGGATTAAGAATGCAGTATGTTATAGGAATTAGATTTTATGGTTATGACATAGCTGGAAATCCTATACAAAGTAGAGAAAGTGTAATGGGAGGAGTAGAGGCTAGTGGATCATCTATAACAGCTGGAGTATTTGAAAGATTTTTTGACATCACTCTTCATAAAGTGACATTTAAATTAGGTGTAACTACCACATATGATTGCACAGCTAAACTTACGCCTATGCAAGCATTTGGATTAAAATATGGACATATTCCTCCTCCGACTACTGTTGAAGGAGTAACTATCTTAGATTGCTTAATGGGCAGCAAAGGATTGTTTACTGCACTTAATCAACAACAACAACAGCTTTTTGATCAAGGAAAAATTTTAGAAATGGTTCACTATGCTGTTGCATTTAAACCTGATGCAAAAAGCATAGAAGACAGTCCTATGTTTTATGATGGAAATAATAGCGAACAAAGATATAATGGATCTACTAGCGGAGCAAAAACTAGCGAACAAAGTAATCCATTTACAGAATATAGATCCTTTCCAGATAAGTCAACTAAAACTATACCTTTTCAAGCTGATACTCCAATTGTTAAGGCAATAGAAACAATTATAAAAGAAAGTAGTTTTATGACTGTAAGCTTATTAAGAATAGAAGATAATTATGAAGCTAAAAATAAAAATCCAGATATAATTATTGACAATACACAGCCAATATATTGGTATAGTGTTACACCCGAATTAAGTAATCCTAGATGGGATAATAAAATTAACAGTTGGGCTTATGATATTTTATATATGATTGAAAAATTTGAAATACCTTTTTTATATACAGATAACGTAGTACCAGAACAAGATTTTTATGGTATACAAAAATCTTATAGATATTATTTTACAGGTCAAAATACAGAAGTATTAGATTATCAACAAGAAATTAATTTAGCTTATCAAATAAATCTTGCAGGTTTAAATGCAAGTGCAATAAGTCCTGACGTACAATTGTCAAATAGACCATCAGGACAAAGTACACAAACTGCAGAAAATTTAGGATTAACCAGTCAAAATACAATATTAACACAGATTTATGACGACAAATCATTTGCTACTGCCAAGATTTCTATTTTAGGTGATCCAGACTATCTTGCGCCTACATCAACAAGTGTTAATAGTTTATATCAAAGATTTTACGGGGGCGATGGCTTTACTATTAAACCAACAGGTGGCAAAAATTTTGTTGAAATAGTGTTTTATGAAGGAAAAGATTATAACACTCAAACAGGTGTTTTTGATATTAATAGATCAATTGGTATGACTATGCAACAGGATCCTAGTATAAGTCCTGGGGTAGTATATGAAGTAGTTAGAGTTACAAGCAAATTTAGTCAAGGAAAATTTACTCAAGACTTACAACTAATTGTTAAGGACGTTGCATCAGTAGCTAATGCAATTAGACAACGTAACGCTAACACTGCAGTAGACCCAGTAGGAACTACAGTAGACGGAACAGGATTAAGACCTGATCAATTACCAGGGCCACCAGTACAAAGTCCTACAAGAGAAGGAGCTGGAATAAAAAATCCATTTGGAATAGGTCCCACTAATAATTCTAGTACTGATGATAATAATCCGATCAATAATCCTAGATATGGCCCTACAAGATATGATTATGGTCCTGGTAGTTTGGATCCTTTAGCCGGAGTTAATAATTCAGATCCGTTTGCTAATCCACTAAGTAAGTTAGGATGGCGTGGTGATCCACCATTTGGACCTTAATGAGTAGAAGTATATGTCAATAGTAAAATCGAATGATGGAATGGCAATACTTAATAAGCCGGCAGCAGCTAGCGAACCAGGTGGCAGTAGTGCCATAACCTATCCTTATCCAGTAGTCGGCGTAGTCAAAGATAATATTGATCCTTTTAGACAAGGTGCAATTCGTGTTTGGATAGAAAGCAGCGAAAACGTTAATACAAATCCTGAGGACGATAAATGCTGGGTAACTTGTTATTTTTTAAGTCCTTTCTTTGGGGCTACTTTAGCTACAAGCGGAGAGGATACATACGGTAGTTATAAAACCAATCCGTCAAGCTATGGAATGTGGTATAGTCCGCCTGACTTAGGATCTAGAGTTTTATGTATATTTGTTCAAGGAAAGCCAAGTCAAGGTTATTGGATAGGGGGTATTCCTAATCCTTTACTTTTACATATGGTGCCTGCTATTGGCGGTAGAGAAGATGTAGTACCTAACAAGGGAGAAGCTGCTAGCATGGCAGATGCTGTAAGATTACCAGCAGCTGGACTTAATACAAATAACCCTGCGATTTCAACTGGCGTAAGCTATCTTGAGGAACCTACGCCTGTACATAGTTATACTGCGGCAATATTACAACAACAAGGTTTAATACGTGATGCTATTTTAGGCGTAATAGGTTCAAGTGCTACAAGAGAAAGTCCATCAAGGGTTGGTTGGGGAGTAAGCACTCCCGGCAGACCAATTTATGCAGGTGGATTTGATGATACAAATTTACCTAAAGCATTAGATGAAGGCATAGATCAATCACAACTTAAAGTTATAGGTAGACGCGGTGGCCATAGCATTGTAATGGATGACGGTGATATATTAGGTAGAGACCAATTAGTAAGAGTTAGAACTGCTGGCGGGCATCAAATAATGATGCACGATAAAAATCAGATTTTATCAATACTTCATAGTAATGGTCAATCATATATTGAGTTTGGTAAAGAAGGTACTATTGATATGTACTCTACCAATAGTATTAACATGAGAAGTCAAGGGGATATTAACATACACGCAGATCGTGATGTTAATATCAATGGCAACAAAAATACAAAAATTAATACTAACGGCGATTTAGAACTTACTAGTGCTAAGAAAACAAAACATTTAGCTGGTTCAGAATATAATTTAAGTTCTGGTATGATTATGACTATTAAGGGTGGTTTAGGATTATCAATAGAAAGTGGCGGTGTAGCTAGTTTTAGCGGATCTTTATTAACATTTATAAAGGGTAAAGTTGTATTAATAAACACATTAACTAGTCCATTAATTGCTAAAGATGTAAAGGGCAGTGATATTGTTACAAACATTGATAATATATGGACACCAGATCAAGGCTTTGTTAGCGTACCCAATGCAATGGCATCAATTTGTAGTAGAGTGCCTGCGCACTATCCTTGGGATGATAGTAATAAGGGTGTTGATTTAAAAGTTGATTTGTCAAAATCAAGCGCACTTCCAGATGCTCCAAATGAGCAGGTTGCAAAAATTAACAAAGAAGTAGCACAACTTGAAGGACAAATTGCTAGTGGCATTATGTCAAACAGTCCATCATTATCAGGAGTAAGTAAAAATATTGATAATTTGAATGCAGGAGCAATGTTAGCTGCGCAAAGTCAAGTTAATGCTAATTCTCCTTTCGCAAGCAGCAATAAAAACGGTTACGCAATTGTTGATGTAAATGGAAAAAAGGAAATACGTGTAGGACCTGCTGGAATGCCAATAAGCCAGTTGGAAAGTGGCGGTATATTGAAACCAGGCGCAGCCACTCTTATTGAAAATAATATCAACAAAGGTATGCCACCAGAACGAGCCTTTGCTACAAATTTGTTTACTGGCAAAGCAGGAGCTAAAAACTTCCAAGAATTAATCGCAAGTTATACATCGCAAGCAGGCGCAGCTAATTCTTCTTATCAAAGAGCCCAAACTGAGTTAATACAAGCTGGTGTTATAACAGGTACTGCAGCTCCAAATCAAGAAGCAGGAGTTACATTAGCAGCAGCCACTACCAGCACAGCAGCAGTAGCGCGTAGGGTCGCTCAATCTACTGGTAGCAGTACTGCAGCTACCATAGCACGTAAAACAGATAAGATTGCACAGACAGTAAATTTAGGTAATCAAGCTGTAAATGCAGTGAATTCATCAGACAAACCAATTTCAGCAGCAATACAATTTATGGAAAGAAATCCTAAATTTGCTGGTAAAATTGATTACAATAAAGGCACTACCGGTGCAGCACTAAGTGTTGTCAAAGAAGGTATTGGCAAACTAGAAGCCGGACAGCCAATCAATCTTGGTGCATTGGCAGCAGCTAAGGGTATAGAAAGATTTACAAATTTCAGTATTAAAGGTTCAAAACAGGGCGGATTGGCTGGTTATGTCAGTAACCAATTTATTAACGCTGCTAATACATATACCAGTACATTTACAAATCAATTAAAGGCTAATTTTAAAAATAATATTACTGGTACAGTTAATATTAACAGTGCTTTTGCTCAGGCAGGTTTAGCCTCTCAGACCAAATTGTTAGGACTACAAAACACAGCACTTGGTGCTGCACAAAGTATAAAAGCTGCAGGTTTATTTTTAAATGCTGGGCAATTTAGCCTAGCAGGCAATGCTCTTGCTAGCGGGTTAGGAAGTATACCTGGTATTGGCGGTTACGTAACTACTATTAATAACGCAGTACAAACTATTAGTACAGCTATTAAAGTATTACCAGGACAAATAAGAGACACATTTACAGCAATTACGAATGCCTCAAAAGCTGTAGGCTTCGCTACTAAAACAAGAGAATTAACTGGAGTAACCGTAGGTTTAAGTAAATCAGGGCAATTTGCTCAACAAATATTTGGAGGTCCAGCAGGAGGAGGTATTGCTGGTATCTTCTCATCAGCTAAGGCAGGATTTGATAGTATAGTACAGGCGGGTTCAGCAGCATTAGGCACTGCGTTTAACGTTATGAATGCTGTAGCTTCTGTAGCAGCATTGTTTGGCGGCAAACGTAAAATAAGGAAAGGTGTAAGTAAAAACAAAACTGTAAACAGAGCGGGTATTAATAAACAAATTTTAAGCACTATAGGCGATCCTAAGATACCTGCTCCTATATTCATTGAGGGAGTAAGTGAACTTCAAATACAAGAACTAAACAAGATTAGAGAAAAAGCCAGACAGCAAGTTCTTAACAGGGGAGTTAATGCAAATAATCGTAATAATCCTGCAAATCAAGGGGTTAGTGGTATTCCAAAAAATATAATCAACGATGCTACCACTGATGGACAAACTGTTAATCAAGTTGCTCAGGGTATAGTAACTACTAATACAGGAGCAACAACAGTTATTGGAGCAGGTATATCTACTAGAGCATTACAAGCTAAAGAAGCAGAAGCATTAAGCACTGAGGTAAGAAACCTTGCTTTAGCTAAAAAAGATTATGACTTTATTGCTTCAAACTATCCACAAGGAAGCCCTGAAATATTAGCTGCCAAGAATAAAGTAGATAGTCTTACTGCTCAAAATCAAATAAGCAGCACAGCAGTTAGTACACAACTACCTATAACACCAACAAATCCCACGCAGTATAATATAAATCAAATACCGCAGCAGTATAGAGCATTTTATTTAAGATTTAGAAGGCTTCCGCCCGGAGCTAGAGTACTACCTGACGGCACAATCATTTAATAAATAAAGAATATGCCACAATATCTTGGATTTAGTACAATCAATGCAAACAAACCTAAGTCTTCCAACATGGTAAATGGAATTGACGGAGGTCCAGGGGGAATTAGAGAACCCATAGTTTATGGAAAAAAGTTTAAACTTACAGATGAAAAACTTGTAATACAAGATTTTATGAACGCTTTAAACATTCGCATAGGCGAAAAGGTAGGACAACCGCAGTATGGAACCAGTTTATGGGAATTTATATTTGAGCCTAATACACCAGACGTACAGGGCAAATTAGAAGTTGAGTTACGTAGAGTTGCAACACTTGATCCTAGATTGCAAGTTAATACAGTTAAAGCAAGTCCCGTGCAAAATGGCATATTAATTGAATTACAAGTAGCTGTTGCACCCTTTAATAATCCGCAAGTTTTAAGCGTTTTCTTTAACAGCGGATTAAACTCAGCTTCATTACAATAGTTAAAAACCCAGTTTTTCATATTGATAAATACTAAAACAGAGTTTTATTATGGCTACAAGTTCAAGACAAGCTGCATTGTTCGGTGTAAATGATTGGAAAGCAATCTATCAAACTTTTCGTGAAGCCGATTTCCTTAGCTATGATTATGAAACTTTGCGTAAAAGTTTCATAGATTATCTTCGTGTCTATTATCCAGAAACATTTAATGATTATATCGAAAGTAGTGAATATATTGCATTACTAGACGTTATGGCCTTTATGGGTCAAGGTCTAGCATTTCGTAATGATCTTAATAGTCGTGAAAATTTCTTAGACACAGCCGAACGCCGTGATAGTGTTATTAAGTTAGCAAATCTTGTAAGCTATACGCCAAAACGTAATCTGTGTTCTGAAGGTTACCTTAAAATCACAAGCATATCAACCACACAGAATGTTATAGATTTAAATGGTACTAACTTAAGTAATGTACCTGTTCTATGGAATGACCCAGCTAATATATTTTTCTTAGAGCAGTTTAATGCAATCATTAACGCTGCACTTATCGACACACAAAAAATAGGTAGACCAGGAAATGTAAGCGATATATTAGGTGTGGTAACTAGCGAATATTCAATAAAAATACCAACTAATACATTACCAATCGCCCCTTTTCAAACTAGTATAGACGGTACAACTATGTCTTTTGAACTAGTAAGTGTAAGTAGCGTTGGTAAAGATTACTTATATGAAATTCCGCCGGCTCCCAGCGGACGCTTTAATTTGTGTTACAGGAACGACCAACTAGGATATGGTAGTGGCGATACTGGATTTTTCTTTTACTTTAAACAAGGTATATTACAAAACGTAGATTTTAATTTTACTCAGCAAATATCAAATCAAATAGTTGATATCAACATTGAGGGCATCAATAATACTGATACTTGGTTATATCAATTAAGTGCAGATAATAATACAAGAATTTTATGGCGTCAAGTAGATAGTGTTTACGCCAACGCATATTTACAAACCGAAGGTAGCAATAGAGAAATCTTTAGTGTCAATAGTAGATTTAACGATCAAGTAACATATGTATTTGGAGACGGCGTATTCAGTAAAATTCCTGTAGGAGCATTTAGAGCCTATGTACGTGCTGGCAATGGTTTAACTTATACAATCGATCCAAGCGAAATGCAAGGTATTAGTGTATCATTTAATTACATCAGTAGAGTTGGCAAAATTGAAACACTGACTGTTGGATTAACTCTTACTAACCCAGTATCTAATGCTCAGGCACGTGAAACATTGCCTGATATAAAACAACGCGCACCAACACGTTACTATACACAAAATCGTATGGTTAATGGTGAAGATTATAATAATTTCCCCTATACTTTATACAGTTCAATAATAAAATCAAAAGCAGTAAACCGTAGTAGCGTAGGCGTAAGCAAAAATTTAGATTTACTTGATCCAACAGGCAAATATTCAAGCCTTAATAGTTTTGGTAGTGATGGTGCTTTATATCAAACTGATATTGATGGATTTTTAAACTTAACTATTGTTGACCAAAGTGATATTATCGAATTCTTATCTGTTGATTTGGCAACCGTTCTTGCTTCAAATAAGGCAAATCAATACTATATTCAAAACTATGAGCGTTACAACTTAGATGCTGCTAGCGGTGACGGCACAGTTTACTGGCATAGCAGTACAGTAGATGCAAATAGTCAAACAGGATATTTTTATAATATTAACTTAAACAATGATGTGCCCTTAGCAATTGGTCTGTTTAATAGCAATAATGCCAAATATATTACACAAGGTGCTTTAGTACAATTTACAGCACCAATAGGATTTTATTTTAACGATAAAAATAGACTAGTTTCTGGTATACCAGGACCTAACAATCCTACAAGTATTTGGACTACTGTTCTTAACATAAATGGAGACGGTAATAATAACGGTCAAGGAAACTTTGCAAATGGAACAGGACCAGTTACATTAAATGGCTTTATTCCACAAGGCGCAATTTGTACACAAGTTATACCTGTATTTGAAAATAAACTTAATACTATTATAGTAAATGAATGTGTTGACAGGATGGAACTACAACTCAGCTTCTCCTTAGTCTTTAATAATTCATTAGCAATAGATCAACAAAGATGGTCAATACGTCCATATGAAGATCCTGATTATTTTGTTAATTTTTTAAGTTTGGGTAATAATAGATATAGCGTAACTTATAAATCATTGACTTACTATTTCGGCAGTGTTGAAGATATTAGATTTGCCTTTAGCACAGGAGAATTAGTTTATGATCCTTTCAGTGGTAAAATTTTACAAGATTACATAAACATCTTATCAATAAATACTATACCATATTCAAACACTTCATTATCAAGAGATATTAAAGTAAATATTGTTGGTCAAACTGTTGAAAGCGACGGTTATATTAATGATTTTGAAGTAGAAGTTTCAGGTACAGATGTTAATAATAAAACTTTAATATTAAATCCAGATTTTTTTGAAACTGTAACTGGTGTGCAAACGGATGCTGCAAACATCGGTAAGTATGTATTTTTCGTTACAATTCAAGATCCAATCAATTTAACAAGAGAACAAATTGTTCCTACAAGTGAAGTTGAATATCAATATAGTAATAAAAATCAAATTGAAGTAGTAAAATATGATTATCCATTAGGACAATTATTTTATGCATATGCTGAAATTGATAGTTATGAAAAGTATAATGTTTTCTATAAAACTGTACAAGATCCTACAGTAACAACGCCTTCGTATAGTTTAGTACTACAACCACTATATACTATGAAACCTGGCAGACAGGGCTTAAGTTTCCAATATCGTCATAATAGCAACAATACTACACGTATTGATCCAGCTACAACAAACATAATTGACTTATATGTAGTAACGCAAAGTTATTATACTGCATATAATAATTGGTTAGTTGATACAACTAATACAGTACCTTATCCAGATAAGCCAACTACAACAGAATTAAATATTGCATACGGCAAAATTAATGATTATAAAATGTTGAGTGATAGCGTAATTTTAAACTGCGTTACTTTTAAACCCTTATTTGGAATTAAAGCAGACGCAGCACTTAGAGGAACAATAAAAGTAATTAAAAATGTAGATACAAGTGCTAGTGATAGTGAAATACGTAGTGCTGTATTAACTGCTATGAATAATTACTTTAACATCAATAATTGGAACTTCGGTGAAACATTTTATTTCAGCGAACTTAGTGCCTATCTACATAATGAATGTGGTGATTTAATTAATAGTGCTGTACTTGTACCAAATAATCCTGAAGCACAGTTCGGTGATTTGTATGAGATTAAATCTGCACCATATGAGATTTTTGTTAATGCAGCTACATCAAATGATGTTGTAGTAATTGCTGCATTAACTCCTGCAGAGTTGCAAGAAAGATAAAATGACTAGAATAAGAACACTTGAATTTCTACCGGAAATATTTCAAACCCCAACGAATAGCCAATTTCTTGCGGCTACATTGGATCAATTAGTAAATCCCCCAACTTTGCAGAAAAATCAGGGCTATATAGGTTCACGATTTGGTTATGGACTTAATGCCAATGACTATTATGTAACTGAACCAACTAAAGTTAGAAGAGATTATCAATTAGAGCCAGGCGTTGTTTTTACGAAAAAAGATGAAGAAGTAGCTAAAGACTTTTTAAGCTATCCTGGTATTCTTGATGCAATAAAGTTAGGCAATGGAATATCGACTGATAATAATAGATTATTTGAAAGTGAATTTTATAGTTGGGACAGTTTTACAAATCTAGATGCAGTTATTAACTATAATGAATACTATTGGTTACCAGAAGGTCCGCCAGCAGTACAGGTTAGTTCAAGCACAGTGTTTGTCGCACAAGATTATGTTGTAACAGATTTACCTAACGCATACAATATAAAAGAATTAGGCGCTGCATCTGGAACAAATAATCCAACTATTACTTTAATACGTGGCGGCGAATATAACTTTTATGTAAACCAAAATACCAATTTTTGGATACAAGGCGAACCAGGTGTTACAGGCTACAGTCCTTCTCAGCCGAATTTATATACAAGAGAAATTTTTGGTGTAACTAATAATGGTGCAACAACAGGCATTGTAACATTTAATGTACCTGCAGCAAATGTTCAGGATGAATTTGACTTCCCAGGTAATAATCCTGTTGGTGTAGTTAGTACAACAAGTTTTGCAAATTTAAACGGTGTTAAATTAAGTTCACTTAGTAACGGCATCGATGGCGTTACCAGTCTTAACGGACTAACTGTTTTATTTTATAATACAGGTATTCCAAACGAAGTTGCACAAGTTAATACTTTTTATGACCAAAGTAATTATGATACAAATTTAGGATTTACAGGCGGTGTTGAATTAATCAACATTACTAATACTGACAGTAGTACTGGTCTTTTAACAGCAAATACTACAGCTAATTTAAATGTAGGTCAAACAATCACATTTAATCCAGTTACATTTGGTAACATTAGTTCTTATAATACTACCAACCCAAATACAATCTACTACGTAAGTGAAATTGATAGTGCAACAACATTTAATATTACTCTTAATACAAAAGTAAATTCAGGTTCTTTTGTTGTAGGACGTAGATATTCAATAAGTGAATATGATCAAACTAATTGGACATCAGTAGGCGCAACAGAAACAAATGCAGGATTTTTCACTATAGGAAAAACATATTTTATTAGTGAAGTAGGCACTACAGATTTTACAATTATAGGAGCTGATGATAATACAGTTGGTTTAGCATTTATAGCTACAGGTGTAGGCATAGGCACAGGTAAAGCGTTTGAACAAAGATTTACAGCAACAAGCACAGGTACAACCAGCGCAAGTTCACTTACTGTTGGTAACACTTATGAAATATCTATACTAGGTGACACTGACTGGGCAAGTTGTGGAGCAGTTTTAGTAAATGGTGGTTCATTTGTTCCAGGCATAGCTTATGTTATTGAAACGTTGGGTGACACAGATTGGAATGCATTAGCAGATACTACAGGTATTACATATAACGTAGGAGATACTGTATATGCAAGTCCTTATGGAAGTGTAGCACAGGTAAACACTACTGGCAGTGCGTATATTAAAAGATTTGTAGCAACAAACTTTGATGCAGGGACTACTGGTGTAGCAATAGAAGGTTATGGTGCAGCAATAGAAGATCATGTTTTAACCACAGCTTCTGGCAACATGACTGCAAACATCAATCAAGGTTTATATGAAGAAGGCTTTAATTATAATGTTAATGATTGGTTCTTTACTATAAACTATTTGGGTGATCCAAATGATCCAGTCTTACAATTAATACCTACAGGACTTATACCAGTTAATCAAAAGATTATTCCACAATACGGCGAAGAATTTATTAACTTAGGTTTTTACAAAAATACTTTAGGATACATACTAAAAATACCTTATATATCAGCACCCCTTAATAAATTATATTATCAAGATGGAAGCAGCCCATTAAAAGTAGGTATTATTAAAATTATAGACGGCAATAATTTTAACACATTAAATGTTGAACTTGATATATTAGGCAAGAAAAATTTTACTAGTGAAAATGGTGTACAATTTACTAATGGATTAAAAGTTGAATTTATCGGTGACGTAATACCAGTAAGCTATCTTGAGGGTCAATACTATGTTGAGGGTGTAGGTACTGAACGAGGAATAGAATTAGTACCAACTAATACATTGGTAGTACCAGAACCCTTTACAAAAAATACATATACACCTTATGACATTTTGCCTTTTGACACTGATCCATATGATAACGCACTTTATATTCCATTAGATCAAGATTATATTACTATAGCTAGAAATAGTATTAATCGTAATGCCTGGTCACGTAGTAATCGTTGGTTCCATAAACAAGTAATTGAAGATACTGCAACTTACAATCAAAATCCAGACATTGAAAATTTATATGCTACCCCACAAAATAAAGCAAAACGTCCAATTATAGAATTTTATCCAAACTTAAAACTGTATAAGGGTGGCACTGTAGGTAAAGCTCCTGTAGATTTTATTGATTATAGAACAACTGATGCATTTAGTGATGTAGCAGGTCAAACAGTTTATTGGCCTGATGTTCAAACTTATTCACTACCTACAGCTACTATCAATGGAGTGGGAGCAGAGTTTGTGGCATCATTAACAGGCACCACTTTAAATGTATTATCCGTTACTACTGGAACTATAACAGTAGGATCAACTATATCTGGTGATGGCGTAACTGTAGGAACTACAATAACAGCATTGGGCACAGGTACAGGAGGTATAGGAACATATACAGTCAGTGTTGCACCTGCGGTTGCTGTAACACCAACAGCTATGACTGCTGGCGAAACTGAAACAACAATTACAATTAATGCCAATGATATTGAAGGTACTTTAACCACTGATATGTATATTAGTGATCAATTACAAACTTTACCTTTAAACTCATTAATAACAAATATAACAGGTGTAACAGTATTAACTATTACTGTAGCATGGGACGATCCAACAAATTTCAATACTGTAACTAATACTTCATTTGTAGCAGGTAATGAAAATAATACAAGTTATCAATTGTTTTCAGGAGCCAGAATTATTTTCGCTAATGACAGTATTTTAAGTATTAAATCAAAAATTTATGTAGTTTCTTTTTCAACTATTATACCAGGCTCAACTCCAGTTATAACACTTACAGAAGCGTTTGACGGAGAAATATTATCTGATGATCAAACAGTAGTAACTAGAGGTTACAATTATCAGGGTCTAACATTTTACTTTGACGGCTTAGAATATTTAGAAGGGCAACAAAAAACAACAGTCAATCAACCTCCCTTATTCGACATATTTGATAGTAATGGAATAAGCATAGGCGACCGAACTGTATATAAAGGTTCAAGTTTTGAAGGTACAAAATTATTTGCTTATGGTATAGGAGAGGGTCCTAAAGATAGTGTATTAGGTTTTCCCCTACAATATAGCGAACTTAATAATGTAGGAGATATAAGCTTTGAGGTAAGCTTAAACAAAGATACATTTAATTACGTTATAACAACAGAACCTGTAACAGAAAATATAAACATAGGTTATGTTTATAATTACATTACAAGAACAGAAAGAGAAAGATTATTAGGATGGCAGACTGCTGTTGCTCCAAGCACTCAATACCAACTATTCCAATACAAGTATAACGCTACAGTGCCTCCCAGACTATTACAAAATGGAGATACTATTTCTTTCTTGGTAAAATCTGACATCACGCCCATAGATCAAACCAACTTATATTGGCCTGTATTACAGGTATATAATAATAATAATTTAATGTCAACTGATGAGTACTCTTATGTAATTGATGGAACAAATACAATTTTTACTATCAATCTAACTCAGGATATTGATACTGTAATACAAATCTTAATGATAAGTGAAAAAGTAAGCACAAAAGCAAGCTATACAATACCAATTAATTTAAGTAATGACCCATTTAATACAGATATTACAACTGTGAACATAGGTGATATCCGCGGACAATATCAAAGTATATTCTATAATAATCCAAATATCACAGGCGTAGTTTTTGGTTCAAATAATTATAGAGATTTAGGTAATCTTGTACCCTGGGGTAACAGAATTATACAAAATAGTGCTAGCTTGGTTTTACCTGCTGCATTTATGCGCGGTCCAAATCATAACCTATTAAATTCAATATTGTATAATAGTCGTGAGTACGTAAAATTTAAAACTTTATTAGTTGATGTTATAACTAAAACCTCATATAATATAGGGTCTACACCTGCATTCATGCTTGACGATGCATTGGAGCAAATTACTGCATATAAAAATAGAAGTCAATCATTCTTTTGGTCGGACATGCTACCAAACAGAAGCGTGTACGCAACCAATACTTATTTCTTTAATAACAATAGCACAGGCAGTGTGTTTGGATTGTCTAGAGTTTATGACTTCAATGTAGCAAATTATAACGGTGTATTAGTTTACAGAACAATATATCCAACATCTGGATTACCTATAGTTAAACAACTGATACGTGATGTTGATTATGTTGTAAGTTCTACTGCTCCTTCTTTAACAGTTTTAATAGAGTTACAAGAAGGCGACGAAGTTACAATCAACGAATACAATCAGACATATGGTAGCTTTGTTCCAAATACACCTACTAAATTAGGACTATATCCATCTTTTATACCACAAGTTATTTTTGATGATGGTTATCAAATACCTACTTACTTTATTAAGGGTCATGATGGATCATATAATCAATTATACGGAGATTATGATCCTGTCACTGGAGTGCTTACTGACTATAGAGATCAAGTACTTTTAGAGTTTGAAAGTAGAATTTATAACAACCTAAAATTAGGATCAACTATTCCAATTAGAGATTATGAAATATTGCCTGGATATTTTAGACCTAGCGATTACTCATACGATGAATTTCTGAGCATGTATAGCACAATGTTCTTAGATTGGGTCGGTCAAAACAGATTAAATTATAAACGTCAATTTTATTCAAGCACTAATCCTTTCTCATTCAATTATAGAAATAGTGAAAACAAATTAAGTAAAGGTCCTATACTTCAAGGTTATTGGAGAGGTATTAACAGTTACTTCTTTGATACTACTATGCCCAATAAAACACCTTGGGAAATGATTGGATATGTAAACAAACCAGAATGGTGGGATGAAAAATATGGTGCTGCTCCATATACAAGTAATAACTTAGTAATGTGGGAAGATTTAGCAGCAGGTATAGATTATAATAATGGTGATATAAGAATTATTCCTGAATTTATACGTCCGGGATTGCTAGAAGTATTGCCTGTTGATAGCGAAGGAAAAATTGTACCGCCTATTAATTCTACAGTAGGCAATTATATAAGTAAGAACTTTAATAAAGACTGGTTGGTAGGAGACGACGGTCCGGTAGAGTTTAGTTATCGCCGTAGTTCAACTTGGCCATTTGACTTGATGAGATTAATGGCATTAACTAAACCAGCTAAGTTTTATAACTTAGGTGCCGACCTAGACAATTATCGTTACAGCGAAGAATTTAACCAATACTTAGTAAATGATCGCAGCCATCTTGTACCTGCTAACATTGAAATATATGGTAACGGTACAGCAAAAACAAGTTATATTAATTGGATAGTTGATTTTGAAAAACAACTAGGATTAGACAGTACTACCAATATTAAAGAACTATTGTATAATTTAGATGTTAGACTTGTTTATAGAATGGCAGGATTTAGTGATAAGAAATTATTAAAGTTTTATGTTGAAAAGGGTACACCAAATAACACAAATGCTAGTTTGTTAATACCTGACGAAAGTTATAATTTATTATTATATGAAAATCAACCAAGTGATAGAATTATTTATAGTGCAGTAATTGTACAAAAAGTAAGAGAAGGATATAGTGTATTTGGTAATAATCAACAGTACGCCTATTTTACAATAGTTAAACCAATTTTTGACGGCGAGTTAGATAATTTGGTTGTAGAAAATATGACTGTAAAAGTAGCAAAAAACTACAGCACTACATTAGAGTATGTTCCATATGGTACAACGTTTTCAACAGCACAAGAGTTGTCACAATTCTTAATGAGCTATGGCAATTATATACAACAACAAGGCGCACAATTTAATCAAATTACAAACGCTGTACCTGTAACTTGGCAACAAATGGTATTAGAATTTTTATATTGGTCACAGATGGGTTGGCAAGATAGTAGTATTGTAACTTTAAATCCTTGGGCTACAGAACTTAATATTGATAAACCAGGACTTGTAGTACAACCATTAACTATACAACAACAAAACTTTATATTAAATCAAAATCTTTATCCAATACAGTTGAAGGATTTATCAATTGTAAGAAATGATACACTTTTTAGTGTCAAAACACAAAATAAGGGTGATACTATTGCTTATGGACAATTTAATTTAAGCGCATTTGAAAATGGAATCGTCTTTGATAATGTGACATTATTTGATGATATCATTTATAACTTAATAACAGGTTTAAGACAAGTAAGAATTAAACTGTATGGCACTAAAACTGCTGATTGGAACGGAACAGTTACTGCTAGCGGCTTTATCTATAACCAAGATAATATTGAACAATGGAAAAAAGAAGTCAAATATACAAAGGGCAGTATCGTTAAGTATAAAAATAAGTTTTTTACTGCATCGACAATTATTCAACCAAACAATATTTTTCAGGAAGATGAATGGAAAGAAACTGATTACAATGAAATTCAAAAAGGATTACTGCCTAATAGCAGTACTAGAAGTTATGAAAGTGCATTGTATTACAATACAGATGTTGCTAACCTTGAAAAAGATGCAGACTTATTATCATTCTCATTAATAGGATATCGTCCTAGAGATTATCTAGCAATCGCAGATTTAACAGATATTACACAAATTAATGTATATAAAAACTTCATCAAAAATAAAGGTACATTGAATGCATTGACAGCCTTCCAAGGAGCGCAATTACCGCAAGGCGGTATTGATTATACAGTTTATGAAAATTGGGCTATTAAATCACAGGCTTTTGGTGGAGTATTGAATGACAACTTTGTTGAATTTAGATTAAAACAAAAATTATTAACTAATAATCCTGGCACAGTTGCATTAACTAATGGTGTTTATACACCCGGTATACAGCAACAAGTACCTATATATTCATTGTTTAATTACAGTCAGCCAATATCTAATCCAAATGTACTACCTACAATAGAACCTACAAGTTACAGCGACATATATCCAAACGCTGGTTATGCAAATGTTAATGATGTTAAAATGCTAGCATATTACGTTAGCGAATTACCTTCAGCTATAGGAGCCAACGGTGTTCCTGTTACTTTAAATGAATTTTATGTCAATCAATTTGTATGGATAGCTAATTATCTTGCTGACTTTCAAATTTATACTCCTAAAGTCATAGGAAATGTAATAAGTGTACAAATTAATAATAATCAAAATTTTAGTACTGTTACGTTTAAACAGCCTCATGGATTAACGAAATTTCAACCATTTGCAATTATTAATTTTAGTCCAATAGTAGATGGTTATTATATTTGCCAAGAAATTCTTGATCAAAATAAAGTAATAATTGAATTAACATTTAATTTAACAAATAATGTTAATATTGTAACAGGTCAAGGTGTTGCCTATAAGTTTCAAACAGCAAGAGTAGCTAATGCTTCTCAAATTAATTCACTACCGTTAATTGATACTGAATTTGTAAAAAACACTGTTTGGGTAGACGAAGCTGAGAGCGGCAGTTGGGCAGTATATCGCAAGAGTATTAACTATAAATTTGAAGAAGAATTTACAAAACAAAATAGTGCTAAGTTTGGTAGTGCAGTTGGTTATGATAGTATTGCTGGATATTTAATAACTGACAAAGATATAGGTAGTTTATATCGTTACACTTATAATGATCTTTACGAAAATTATCAGTTAAATGAAACTATAACCGAAACTACAAGTTATGGTACTGCCTTAGCACACGCACAAAATTTATATATTGTGTCACAACCAACGGGCACACCAAAAGTTTATGTTTACACTATCAATGATACTCCAGTCACTGACGACTTTGTAACATATCAAGAGATAAGCAGACATGCAAGTGCAACAGGAGAATGGGGCGAAGCCTTAGCATTCTCCGGAGATACAAATTGGTTATACATCTCAGCAAAGGACGATAATAAAATATTTGTTTATAGAAAGAGCAATATTCCATATACAGCAGGTTATTTTGCAGTAGGTCAAACATTTCAAATTACATCTTTAGGTGATGAAATTGTAGCTACTAGCATAACTATAGGACAAACATATCAAATCGTTTCACAAGGAACTACCGACTTTACAACTATAGGTGCTGCATCAAATGAAATCGGTACAGTATTCACGGCTACTGCTGTGGGAACCGGTAATGGTAAGGTATTAGAAGATCCAACAGACTTTACTGCTGTAGGTGCTGACGACAACCTAGTAGGATTGTATTTTGTCGCAACAGGAGTAGGTAGTGGAACTGGTCAAGCAAGCCAAGTAACTTATCAATATTCTAGCGTAATTACTGGTGTATCCGCAGAAGCATATGGTACTTCTATTTCTACTGATTATTACGGAGACACATTAGTTGTTGGCGCGCCAAGTAAAGATTATAGTGTATCTGTTGAAAATACTGGAGCGTCTTATGTATATCAAAGACTTATACAAAATATAGAAACTCAAGCTCCTTCTATCAATGGTCAACCGCAAGTATTTCCTTTAGCTTGGACTCCTTCAACATTATCGAGAACAGCAACTAGCACATTAGACGGCTCATCTAATACAATCACTTTAAACGATATAGCAAATATTAATCCTAATGATGCAATTGTCTTTACAGGTAATGACTTGTTAGATACAAATATTATAGCAAATCAAGTTTACTATGTAGGTAGCATAGTTGGTTCAACGATTACTATTAAAACATCAAGAAGCACAAATACAGTTGTTAATTTAGCTACTAAAGCTGGTCCATTAACTATATCTGCAACAATACAAAGTACACCTTTATATGTAAGTGTAAATGGTATAAATGTTACAGATGACAATTATTATGTAATTGGATCTAACATTTATTATGCAGGCTTTTTAAGAGCAGGCGATGTTATTAATATCAGTAGTAATAATTTTGTATTAGTACAAGCTATTGATAGCCCGAACACTCAACGTACAGGCACAGGATTCGGCACAAGCGTATCATCAAATCGATATGGTAATGAAATAATTATAGGTGCGCCATTTGCACTGAATAGTGCAAATGAAGAAGGCGCGGTGTACAGATATACGAACGGCTCTCAAAAATATGGTAGCATAACAGGAAATCAATCAGTCTCTATAACTACAAATAGAAAATTATTAATAAATGGTTATTATATTTTATTGACTGCAGGTGATGCTGAAAGTGTGATGGAAGCAATCAATTCTGCAAACATCACTAATATAGTCGCAAGCCAAACAAATGGTATTTTAGTAATTCAATTGTTAGATAATGATCTTGCACCGATAAATGAAAAGTTAAATATCAGCGTAACAGAAATTGACACATTAACCGAGTTAGGATTTACTTTATATACAAATACTCAAACCATACAGTGCCCACACTTAACAGGTCCTACACAATTTGGTACTTTTGTTAAATTTAATACATCAAATAATAGTATTGTAGTAAGTGCTCCTGTAGGAACACGTTATGCTCAAACATTATTTGATTTTACTGATGACGCTAACCTAGATAATGATACTGTTTTTGATAATAATTGCACACAGTTTATAGAAGGTTTTGTAAACGCAGGCGCGGTGTATATGTATGATTACATCGGCATTTATAATGAAAATATTAATAATGTGGGTGCTTTTGTTTACGCACAATGTGTAAATGATCAAAATTTAAATTATGGTTCACAACCAAGATATGGCACAACTTTAGACTTTAATGAAAATAGGGTTGTAGTGGGCACTCCAAACTTTAGACCCGACTTTACAGACGGTCAAGTTACAACCTTTGTTAATTTGAATGGATTAAATGACTGGCAAATATTTAGAGAAAGTGCAGAAGTAGTTGACATTACAAAAATACAAAATACTCAAATTTTTAGTGCGTCTACAAATAATACACTTGTTCATTTAGATTATGTTGATCCATTGCAAGGCAAAATACTAGGCGCAGTAAGACCAAATATTGATTATGTATGTAATAACGATCCAGCCGGCTATAGTATATTCTTAGATACTGGTGAAATGTGGGGCGCACGAAATGTTGGACAAATATGGTTCGACACTTCAAATATAAGATATTTAAATTATCATCAAAACGATCCAGCTTACAATGCAAGATATTGGGCAAATTTGTTTCCAAATAGTGACGTTGCAATTTATTCATGGGTAGTTTCTGAACAGATACCTGTAAATTATGAAGGACCCGGCATACCATATAATATTAATAATTTTAGCGTAGAAGCTGTTAATGATAATAATGGTGGTAATTCTTTACTATATTACTTTTGGGTAAGAGATACTGGCATAATTGCAAAACAGCGCGGAAAAACATTATCAGATACAACAATAAGTAATTATATTGCTAATCCCCTAGCATCAGGCATAGCTTATCTAGCGCCATTATTGCCTAATGCTTTTGCATTATATAATTCTCAATCATATTTAAATGCAGATGATAGCGTATTACACGTAGGCTACTCCACTGGCAGTACAGCAGCAGAAAGTCACAATGAATTTAATTTAATAAGAGTTAATAATCCTGACGACTTCTTGCCTGGTTTCCCAACAGTAGACAGCATATATCCAACTAGTCTTTACGACAAGTTGTTAGATAGTTTATCAGGCGTAGTAAATTATAGTCCGGGTACAGATGAACCAGGGCAAATAGTACCTAATCCATATTTACCTAAGGCAGTACAATCCGGTATACTAGCAAGACCAAGACAAAGTTTCTTCTATAATAGAAATTTGGCTTTAAAAAATTATTTGACTTTTGCTAATGCTGAACTAGCAAAGTATCCAATTAATGAAATTCGTCCCGGTGCTACATTCTTAAACAATAAAGGTTATATTGAGGTTAATGGCGAACAAGTTTTAATTTATAATACTAGAGATTATGTTAATAATATTAATTGGTGGGCTCCTGGCTATGATAATAGTACTAGAGCAGCACTGCGTGTTCCTTTATATGCAGACCTATCTAAATTACAAGTACCTTATGGCACGATAGTTTCTGTAGCTACTAACGGTGATGGTAATACTGAATGGTATATTTATGACGAGGATAATATAACCGGCAAAGAGAGTTGGATCCGTATTGGTCTACAAAATGGTACAATTGAGTTTAGTAGTACTTTATGGGATTACTCAAAAGGTAGATTAGGATTTGGAGATAACTTCTTTGATACTGACACATACGATGTATATCCTTCTGGTCCAACTCGTTGGATAATTCGTGCATTAAATGAACAGATTTATACTAATGAACTTTTAATTTTAAGAAATCAAAGTTTAATATTGTTATTTGATTATATTCAAAGTGAAACTGTGGAGTCACAAAATTACTTACCATGGTTAAATAAAACAAGTCTTGTCGATATTAGTCACAAGATTAGAGAACTAATACCATTGAAGGTTTTTCAAAGCGATAATCAAACTTTCCTAGAAGGTTATGTCAATGAAGTTAAGCCCTATCACGTTGTAATAAAAGACTTCTTAATTCAATATACAGGTGAGGAAATATATCAAGGCAATATAACTGACTTTGATTTGCCCGCACAATTCGCCTTTGATATTAATCAGTTTGTAAGCCCTGAACTAGTTTATCAAAATCCAAATACTGGTTATCAATATTTGCCTGGTAATGACATTTGGCAAAATGCAGAATATACTCAGTGGTATAATAATTATGGAGTAAGCATAACTGGGCAAAATGATTTCTTAATTACTACATTAGGCAGCTATGTTACATTAGCAAGTAACTTTATAATAGTTGACAACGCTAGTGGGTTCCCTATAAACGGCGTAATTAAAATTTATGATCCAAGTGACCCAACTAAACAAAGTTATGAATTAATTGGATACTCCAACGTTAATAGAGCATTAAACACACTAAGCGGATTAGTGCGCGGATTAAATAGTACCACAGTATTTGATCATTTACCAGGACAAAATATTTATATTGACTTACCGCCTGTATTACTACTTGACGGTGGCAGTCAATATACTGAACCACCTAAGGTCACAGCTTATATAGACATAGGTCTAACAGAAGCAGGCACTTTTATAAGTGGTAGAAACTATATTATACAATCTTTAGGACTTAACAATAATCCTACTGACTTTACGCTAATCGGTGCAACTAGTAATACTATTGGCTTAAGCTTTATAGCTACCGGTGCAGGTACAGGTACTGGCACAGCAAGTTTATATCCAGAACCAAAAGTACCGGCTGTACTAGAAGCAGTTATGAGTTTAGACAGTGTAGTAAGTGTTACTGTAATAAATCCAGGATTAGGATATGTATTCTTACCAGAAATTATTATTGATCCTGCACTAGTAATTGATTTCACTGTAAGCGATATTAACGAACTAACAAATACAATTAAAATATTTGCACCTTCTTTGAGTACAGGAAATTTATTAAGATATAAAAATAATCCAGGCAGTATTAATGTTGGTGGTTTAGATAACAATCAATGGTATTACATCAATGTATTAGAAAACGCACCATTTACAATTATTGCTCTCTATACTAGTTTTGATGATGCAGTTAATGATGTTGATAGAGTTACACTTTATAATCAAGGCTCTGGCTCACATACACTTAATTTTGGTGCAAAAGCTAGCACAATTAGCAGTGCTATGCCTGTGAGAGAAAATAATATCAATCTACGCTTTGATAGAACAACATATAATAGTCAGGTTACAGATTGGAGAGCCGATGCATTTTATGGATCCTTCTTTGCAGGTACCTATGAAAACAGTGAAAGAGTAAGTAGCTCAATAATATCATTACAAAGCACAACTCCGCCTATCGAAAATATTTTAGCTAGCGCACAAGGAGTAGTCTTCCCAATAAACACTGTAGAAAGTATACCAACTTCAATTACTATTGATAACAGTGACGGTGTTGAATGGTCGAGTTTTGAAAGAACAGTTGTAGATTTTGATGGTACTAACGATACTATTGAACTTGAACCATATGATGATGATACAGGTGAGCCTAATAGTTCCGGCTCTACTATAGGCTTTACCATTGGAATGCCAATTAAAATGATTGGCGATGTGGGCACAAGTGGTCTACAAGGATTTACAGTTTATTATATAAGTGAAATTGTAGATGAAAAGAATTTTAAAGTAAGTTTAACTAATGGTGGCTCAAGTATTAATTTAGCAGACTATACAGTAAGTCCAGCAGGATGTAAACTTTACACAGCAGAAATTGTTAACAAAACAATTATTAGTGTAGATTATTCGGGTATACGTACAATTACAGGAGCCTCAGCTAATGTAAATGCATTAACAGTACCAATCACAGCTATAGGTACAGGTGGCACAACCGGCTTGTATACGAATATTCCATTGTTCTTTACACTACCAGGAGTAATAGATCCTCCTCTATATGCCGGCAACATTAGAATGAACCAAACATATTATGTTACAAGCATTCTAGATGAACAAACATTTACTATCAGTGAAAGTAAAAATCCAACTACATACATTTTGACTGAAACTAATAGCACAGGTAATTATGTGTTTTTAGATAGTACTACTGGGTTGGCAGTCAATGAACCTATTACATTTAGTAACCTAGAAATATCTGGATTAACTGTAAGTAATTTCGGTAATATATTAGAAGGCGTAATATATTATGTAAGTTCTATTATTGACCTACAAATAATAACTTTAAGTGAAAGTATCAACGGCACAACATTTGCTGTAACTACCGTAGCAAGTGCTACAGATACAACAGGATTAGGTACAAGTCAAGCTGAGGTTGTACAATTAACCGATGCTGATACTGATATAGTAATGAATGTATCACTTCCAGTAAGCCCTGGACAAGTAGATGGTCAATTATTTACTTTTTACGATACAAGCCCTCAATACGTGAATATAGATGTCTTTACAATCGGCAACTTAATATCACGTAGTGTTATGGCATCCTTAACCGGTATTAATGCATTAGCAATAGAAGACGTATATATTGTTGAAGTTGTAGATGGCACTACAAACATGTATGTTAATATGCCATTTACTCTAGATCAAGACTTAGGTGGATTAACTTCCGGAACAACTTATTTTATTAAAACAATTGGTGTATTAGAAACTACGGTAACAGCAACTACAAGTGCAAATTTATTATTAACTTCTGATACTAGCAACTTATATGATAATGCTTCAATAATTTTTAGTGGTTCTGGTTTAGGTGGTATAGTTATTGGTGTTCAATACTATGTAGTACCTAGCTCAATTGTGTCCAATACAAGCTTTAAGATTTCTTTAAGTCCAGGAGGACCAGAGGAAGATTTAACAGCAGATAGCGGACCAATGACTGGTGCCGGCGAACCTTTTATAACATTATCAAGTTCAATAGGCGGTTCCACTATTGCTTTAAGTAGTGAAACTAAAACTGTTGTATTAGATCAAGAAATTACTAGCACTCCAATATTCGATGTAAGTTATATATTAGGCGGATATAGAGTACAAATTCAAGATGCTGGATCAGGCTTTGCAACAGACAATACTATTACTATAGCAGGAGTTTTAATTGGTGGCACAACACCAAATAATAATTTAACCATAGTAGTTGAAACGATAGGTGCAAATGGACAACTTGAAAATGTAATATGTCAAGGAACACCTGCTGGTGTAGCTAATCAGTATTATCTTAAGGTGTTAAGTGCAAATACATTTGAAGTCTACAGTAATCCATTATTAACTCAGCATGTTAATATTAATGATTTTAACTATAATGGATATACAACTACAACTGCTAGCAGTATTGCATCAAACATCATTACTGTTACAAATGCAAGCGAATTTAATATAAATGATACAATAATATTTTCTGGCACAGTATTTGGGGGCGTAACTTTGGGTACTCCTTATTATATTTTAACAAAGAGTAGTAATACAATTACAATAAGCGATCAGCCAGGAGGCTCAACATTCTCATTAACTAATTCTAGTGGAAATATGACAATGGCAAAAGCAGGAGCATTTACATTCTTGCCTGAACCGTTTTACTTTAATCAAAGCATAGTCAAATATAATAATAATGTATACAGATGTATTGTAAGTAATAATGACCCTGAATTCGTATATGGTAAATGGGAATTGTTAAACAGCGGTGACAGAGTATTAAATGGTCTAGATCGTATAATAGGATACTATCAACCAACTGTTGATATGCCTGGTGTTGACACAACTCAATTAGTTACTGGAACACGTTATCCAAATAACAACTACTTAGGTAATGCGTTTGAACCAGATCAACAATTTCCTCTAGACACGCAACTACAAGCGCAGGCTTTCTATCCAACAAATATTAATATGGAAAGTTTGATATTTGTTGGTACACGTTATTTTGCACCAGCAAACTTACCAACATACTCAGCCTTTGCTGTAGATATTGACGATGTAAATTGGGATATTGCAAAAATTGCAAATGAACCGTTAGGATTAAGTGACGTAATATACTCAGGCACTTATTATGTAATGACCAGTACGAATAGCGCAACACCTATTATACGCAGTGTAAATTCCACAGCATGGACTACTGCAGGACAACTAATACCTTTCGGAAAAACTAGTCAGTATGCTATACCATTATCAAATGGTGCATTAAGTTTAAATAGTGTAGCTTATAATAATGGAGTTTATGTTGCTGTAGGTAATAAGATAGTTTTAAGTACAAACTCAACAGTTTGGCAGGAAGTGTTTAGATTTGATAGTAACTTAACACAAGAACTATATGGTATAAGTTATGTAAGCACTAGTTTGTTTAGCGGTTGGATAGCAGTTGGTAAAGGTCAGCGTTATGATTATAGCAGCGGACTAACCGAAATAGTTAGTACAAACATTATTCTTTATAGTACTAATGGTTATAACTGGACAAGTGCAGGTTCAGCTACACAAAATGGTTTCTATAGTATAACTAGTGATGGCACTAATATTATAATTGTCGGTGATAATGGTGCTATCTATACATCAACACAGCCGGGCACATGGCAAGGCATCACCGAAACAAACGTAAATTTAGTGTTAGGATCAAGCTTACAGAAAATAGCTGTAGGCAGCACTCTAGGATTTATTGTAGGAGATACAGTAAGATTTACTAAACCATTCGACATCATTGACGATGACGTTTCATATACTGTTACTGGCATTTTGTCAAGTAACTTCATAACAATAAATTCAGATGTAACTGCAGGCAATTTAGAAATCGGTAAGACCTACACAATATTAAATCCAGGAACATCTAATTTTGTTTTAGTTGGCGCAGCAACAAATACGCCAGGAGTTGTGTTTACAGCAACAGGTACAACATCGGGTACAGGTACAGTAGGTTTATCTGGTATAGGATCTATACCTGAACAAACATTAATGTACAAATATCCATACGAACCAAAACTTAACGATGTTATATATCAAAACAATATCTACATGGCTGTAGGTAACGATGGTGAAGTTAGAACTAGTAGTGATGGATTTAATTGGGTTACACAAACAAGTGGTGTCACAGAAAATCTAAATGCTATAAATTTTGATAGTGCAGAAACAAGATTTACTGTTGTTGGAGATAATAATACAGCTATAAGATCATATGATGATGGCGTAACTTGGGACATTGATAATTTCTTTAATATAGTCTCCCCTGCTTATGAAGTTATTGGCTCACCGTTTGTGTTTGGTTATGGCCCAGAAGAATTAGTACCAGGTATAGTTACAGACAATTTAAATATGACTGTTTCAACGAGAGCAGGCACAAATTGGGAAGTAACTGAATACCAACATGTTGGATATAATTCAATTTCTGTAGAGTACGATCCTGATACAGCAGATCAAGTTCAATATATGTATGGGCCTATGCGTCATGTTCATGGACATTCACACGAAGGTATACAAATCACAAGTGAAACTACTGCACAATTAACGGTATACCAAATAAATGGAACCACTAATTTAGGCACAAGATTGTACGAGGGAATAGACTATACAGTAAATTATGTAAACAATTATATTACATTGACAAATCCATTGCCATTCAGTCCAATTATGGATAAGTTAAGAATTGATGTATATGAAGTGGGTAACAGCGATCAGCTAGTAAAATCAAGTACTAAGACTGATCCTATTCGTGCAAATCTTATAACTGGATTCCAAGAAATAAATTTAAATTGTAACTACTCAGCTAGTGTATTTCAAGGCAGCGGTTTAATTCAGCCAGGCACTGAACCAATTGAAATTACGGTTATAAAAACAGAAAGTGTAAGTAATTATATTATTTGCACTGACGTTTCATATTTTGTACAAAATACAATAGTAAGATTTACAGGCGACACATACGGGGGACTATTAGAAGATACCAACTATTATGTCAAGGAAATTAGTAATGCTAGAAATGCAATTATAATTTCTGCGTCTGCAAGCGGCGGAATCGCAGGTCCTGCTGTAGAATTGCTCGATGGTCCGCTTACCGGCGAAGGACCAATGAGTGTTATAATACAAATAGGTTCAGGTCTAGTATATACGGATCCAGTTATGTATCATAATGGTTCTTTATTAACTTATGGTATAACCGGTTCAGTATTTAAAACTAAAAATACAAATAATGCTATTACAATTAATACTACTGCATTATTAAGTGTTAATGATCCTATTAAGTTTAGTGAGACTGTAACATTTGGCGGAGCAAATTTGGTGCCATTAACAACATATTATATTAATAATATAATTGATGATAATGAATTTACTATTAGTGCAACTTTAGGAGGACCAACAATATTACTTGCAGAAGGTTCAGGTGGCGGTATATTCATAACATATGATTATGCTATTGGTATACAGTCGGATAGCGTGCAGGCTAAAGTATTATTAGCAGATCAATATGATCAGGACATAGATTATCTAGTATATTCATTCTTTGGTGAAACTAGCCCAATTCAATATGGATATACTTTACCACAAACTGAATTGTTTAATGGTAATGGCTCTACGTCTCAGTTTGCATTATCTTACTTTGTGGGACAAGATAATCCTGGAAATGCAATTGTAGAAATTAATGGTTTACGTCAAACAGGAAGTCAGTACACTATTAATTCATCCTTAGATACACTTACATTTGTAAGCCCTCCTCCAGCAAATAGTGTTGTAGCAATAACATCTTACAATTTAACTGATAGACAATACTTTAATACTGAATTTGGTGTAACAGGTACTCTCGGTGGTGATTTCCTAGAGTTAGTGGTAGAAAGCACTAATAATTCTATTGGAAGTTATGACCAAGATACTCCTAGCATACAAACATATGACCAAAATACACCTAGCATAGTAACATATGATGAAAATTTAAATTGGTTAACATTAGCATCAGGATATACTACTACGGAACTTAACGTAAATGACACTATTATATTCCAAAGTCCTGTACTAGACGGAATAGTAGCAGGAAAAATATATTATATTATAGAAATTCTCAATAGCACAGAATTTGTAATAAGTGAAACATTAGGTGGACCAGCATTACAATTAACAAACGACACTGGTGCTATGCCCGTTTTAGTCAATAGTTTGACTGTAGCTAACATTATCTTTATCAGCAATACACTTTCTAGTCCTATAGCGGAAACTAATGTTACAGGAACTTCATCAACAACTAATGTTATAACTTGTAGTAGTACTGCTAATTTTGTAGTAGGACAAACTGCGTTATTTAAAACTTCTAGATCATCTGCAGATAGTTTAACAAATGGTGTGCAATATAGAATTGAAGTTTTAGGAGATACTAATTGGAACGCAGTAGGCTATGTTGGAACTCCAGTAGTTTATGGAACATTTACTGCTAATGCTACTGTAGGTTCTGGTACTGGTAAAGCATTACAGGCTTCATTAGGCGGTATAAGTTTATTAGGTACAACTTATTTTGTAGATACTATAATAAATGCCTCAGAATTTACTATAAAGGACGAAGATGGCAATCAAATAGCTCTTACAGACGATACTGGATTTATATTAGTTCAGATTGGTGGGCAACCCGCTGTAAGAGTACAAACAGGAATACCGCATGCGTTAACGGAAAATACATTTGTACAAATTGATGGCGTAGAAGGATCTACCCAATTGAATAATAACAAGTATTACGTGCATATAATTTCAACCACTATAGTAGATTTATATACTGAACCATATAATCCAGCATATGCTCAACCAAATTATCCTGTAGAAATGGTATCAGCCTATATTAGCGACGGATACATATGGCGAGCAGGATTGTTTGTAATTACTTTAACAACAGCTACTGATACTAATGCTACGACCGACAGAATTACGGTCGAGAGTACAGATGGTTTAATTATTAATACTCCAGTATTGTTTACTGAAGTTGGAGCAAATATTGGTGATGCTATTATGAGTAGTAGCAACATTATTGACGGAACAACTTATTATGTTAAGACAGTCGCTCCAGAAACAGTAGCTACAGCCTTAATAACAGATTATGAATATCAAATTTTAACTGTAGGAGATACCGACTTTACGTTAGTAGGTGCAGTAGATAATAATGTTGGTACAATATTTATAGCTACAGGTGCCGGCACAGGTACAGGTACTACTTCAAGTTTAAATGAATTTACTATAAGTGCAACTAGACAAGGAGACATCTTTGCATTAAATAATGCCTCAGGTACAATTACAGTAACTCAGTGGGAACAAAGTAATGTAGATAGATTGTGGGTTACAGTTAATGGTTATAGATTACCTTCTAGTCACTTAAGACTTAATGCTGCAAACGAATTAAGTATTCTCACAACGATTGAGCCAGGAGATGAAGTAATTATTACTAGCATGATCCCAAACGCAACTCCAAATGAAGAAAGCTATTTAAATCTTGTTGATAAAAATAATCAACCTGCAGTTTATCGTGCCAACAGTCAGACAAGAACATTCCTACGTCATGCATTAAATGATATAGATAATGAAATTTACTTAGACGACCTTAGTAAGGTTACACAAAGCGAAGCACATATGTATATGGTAATGGCCCCAACAGATGATGGATATGAGTTTGGTCTATACGCAAACAAAGAAGTTCTATGCGGTATACTTGTACGTAATGAAACTAAAAATATTGAAATACCAAAAACACAATTCGAAGTAGAAATCGAAGCTTTAAGTCCGACATTAATAATTACTGAAAATTCAGAGTATCTTGAAGAAGGGGATGAATTAATGATTACAGTAATTGAAGGTCGTGATTTAATAATAAATGGAGAATATATAAAATTCTTTAGTTGCGATCCTGACTTGAATACTGTAGGTAATTTACAAAGAGGAGCAAATGGCACAGGTATGCAATTGTCTATACCAAAATATACTGAGGTCTTTAGCCTATTGCCAAATAATAGAATGATTGCTTCTAATTATAATAGGACTTGGAATAGTTATACATATAATACAACGTTGGGAGATCCTTTGTCAATAAGCACAACTTCTGCTGCTATATTCTTAAACTCCAACATATATTAAAAGATAAATAAAACTATGAGCAAAATTGTAATAAATCCCCCTGAAAATAAGCAAAATCCTAATAAAGATGTTAAGATACATCTTAATAAGCCAAATGAAAACAGCGGCGTTAATATTACAACACATGTAAAGATTTATGATGCAAAGACAGGTCAAGTGTTAGTGCAGAAAAGGGGCGATACCTAATGATAAATGTTCCCTACAAAGTTGAGGGCTTTTTAAAGATATATGACCCTAATTCCTTAGAGGTTTTTGTTGATAAAAATAACGCTATTAATTATGAAAATATGTCAGTTAGTTTAGCTGATACTTTAAGTAGCAGGGGCTATGGACAAATCTTTCAAATGGCTTTTGGTAATGGCGGAGCTAGCGTAGATGAGACAGGTATAATAACTTATTTACCCCCAAACACTACAGGTATCAACGCTGCGCTATACAACGAGACATATGCTAAAATTGTTGACGATACTAGCGTATTAAATTTAGACCCTACACGTAATAAAATGACAGTAAATCATACGTCGGGGCAATTATATAGCGACATTTTAGTGCAATGTTTATTAGACTACGGTGAACCTCCAGGGCAGGACGCCTTTGATAATAGCACCCAAACTGATAGTGACTACATTTTTGATGAATTAGGATTATTAGCATACTATGGTACTGACAGCGCAGGAGAAACAATAACAAGACTATTAACTCATGTTATTTTCCATCCAGTACAAAAGTCTTTAAATAGACAAATTCAGATCGATTATACAGTAAGAATACAAGCCCTTACTAATTTGATTACAATATAAGATAAATAAAAGAGCGGAGTTTAGCATATGGCATATACGATTGTTAAAAGCGATGGAACAGTACTAACTACCATTGCTGATGGTACAATAAACACTACTAGCACATCTTTAGGATTACCTGGTAGAAACTACGCTGGTTATGGACAGTCTCTTGACACTAACTTTGTCCATATGCTTGAAAATTTCGCAGATACAGCACCACCAGCTAACCCGTTAGCAGGACAGCTATGGTACAATACAAACAATACAACTTTGTATGTCTGTCCAACTGACGGCGAATCCAATGCAGCAGCATGGCTAGCTCTAACAGCAACTAGCTCAGGTGGTAATACAAGTTTCGGTGCAGTTACTGTTACAGGTAATCTATCAGCAAATAATATTGTTGCTACTAATAATAGTAATGCTAATGCTGCAACATTTAACTATCTTACAGTAATTACAAGTGCCAATGTAGGCAATGCTAACTTAAGCGGTACTACTAACGTGGCTAATTTAACCACAACTGTAATTACTACAGGCGGCAATGCAACTGCAGGCAATATAAACGGCACATATACAGTAACCGGTGGTCTTACTGGTAACTCAATGATACTAGCTAACGGTAATATGTATATTACTCCAGGTGCTAGTGCGCCATACAAGGGACTATTATGCGATAACTTAATGTATAGTAACGGGGCTAATGTTTTTGGCGGCGGTACGGCATATAGTAACAGTAACGTTGCATTATTTTTGCCCACCTATGCAGGCAATGTAGGTAATGCTGCAACTGCAGCGTCAACAGCATTTTTAGGTACAGTATTATCTACAGGTGCAAATAGCGTTGCCGGTACAATTACAGGTAACTGGGCATTGAGCAGTGGATCAAGATTAACAGCGACATATGCTGACTTAGCAGAAAGATTTGAGGCTGACACAGAATATGATGCTGGCACTGTAGTGCAACTAGGTGGACCAGCAGAAATCACTGCAGTTAAATATGAATTAAGCGAAGATGTCTTTGGCGTTATATCAAATACTGCTGCATATCTAATGAACGGCATGGCAGGAGATGATAAGACACATCCTCCTGTAGCGGTTTCAGGCAGAGTTCAAGTAAAGGTTAGTGGTAAAGTACGAAAAGGACAGCGTCTTGTCAGTGCAGGGCATGGTAAAGCCAGAGCAGCACTTGAGGGAGAAGCCAATGCGTTTAACACCATAGGTCGTTCGTTAACAGATAAATATACAGAAGAAGAAGGCTTTGTTGAAGCCATTGTAATGATAAGATAATAGGATTAAAAAAAATGAGTTACGCACAATTTGGATTAATACAAGCTGCCGACTTAAATACATTTGCTGGCGGGGATCCTACTACAACTTCAGGCACATTAAATGCTGTGTGGGCAACTGGTGGTAGTGATAAGGGATACGGTCAAACTGCCTTAGCAAACGTAAGTGCAGGACAAAGCATTGCTGCTGTAGGTCAATGGGCTACATTAATTTCCAACTGTGCTAACGCTGCAAGTCACCAAGGCACTAGTATTTCAAGTATTTCTGTGCCTGTAGCTGGCGGCATAATTACATATCATAGCGCATTGCCAACAAACTTAACTTCAATATTCACCAGTCGTTTAAATGCAGTAACTCAAGGTTCAACTGCAGCCAATGCTGTTTCACGTGCTGCTAGTTGGAGTTCAGCCTTAACATTTACACATACAGCAACTTTTGCTAATGGTGATGCTGCGCGTTACTTCTTTAATGCCGGTGGACAACTTGCTATGACTGTTTCACATCCAAGTGGCACAGGAATTAATTTGTTATTTAATGGTCTAGCAAGCAACGTAGGAACAGTAGTCCTCTCGG
>Ga0194115_10000635_pt1 | contig 50069 bp, 41 predicted proteins | sample TA2MahsurfametaG_3_FD_148656 | JGI IMG/M metagenome (GOLD analysis project Ga0194115, IMG submission 148656) | Freshwater microbial communities from Lake Tanganyika, Tanzania - TA2015002 Mahale S4 surface | ecosystem: Environmental > Aquatic > Freshwater > Lake | place: Tanzania: Lake... | reverse complement strand
ATATATAATGAATATTTAATATAATTTATATCATATATATAATGAATATTTAATATAATTTATATCATATATATAATGAATATTTAATATAATTTATATCATATATAGAAATATTAAAAAAATAATTATTGTTCATTTTCTTATCCATACTTTTTAACATTTTGAACATTTTATTTCAATACTTTAATCTTCATCAGCACTTCTTAATTAAAATATTCTTAATATAATTAAATCTTAACAACCACATAATTTACATTAACCTACGTATTTTGTTGTTTATCTTTATTGTATTTTTTAATTTTATTTTTATTATAATGTTTATAATATTTATTCATTATATTTTGGTTTAATTTCATAATATTGATACTATAAAAACGTTTAAACATCTAATTATTTTTATAATAATTTTAATAATAATTATTCATTATCATATTAACTATTTTAATATATTGAACTATTTTCATCTAAATTTATTAAAATAGTTTTAAGTTTTAATAAATGTTCATTAATATTTATAACATTTAAGTTAATGTATTATAAATAATATTATAAAATATCTTATATAATTTATATTTTTATAACATTTAATTGTTAGAAATATTACTAATTATCAATTTATTAATTATTTTATAATATTATTTAAATTATTTTATTATTTATTAATTTATTTATTTATTCAATAAAATTTAATTATATAGTTTATAATTATTATTATTTTAAATATATTATTATATTTTTATTATTCTCTTATTATTTACTCATATCGTTTTACTTTTAATAATATATATTTAAATATTAAAAATAAAAAAAATCATTATTTTAATAATAAAAATGATATAGTAATAAATTATATATTTATTTATAATATCAATATTTATTATGATTTTTTATTATACAATAATAACATTATAATAATATAACTTATTAACAATAAATTAATAATAATATCAATAATAATTAGATTAATTAAATAAAATGATATAATAATATAATTTTATTAATTATATTAATGATTATAATATAATAATATAGTTTAATACATTAACATATTTAACATAATTTATCAAATATATTGGTTATTATATATGTAAAAGTGTTTAAAGTTTATTTGATTAAATTAAAGAAAAATCATAATATATTTATGATAAAATAAGTAATTTATTATAAAAAATGATATAATCAATATAATAAATTATTGAAGATATGTTAATAATGTTTAAAAAAATAGGTGATTGGTTTAAAGAATTAGGTTAAACTATAAAGAGAATATTTAATACAAATTTTTTAAATATATTTGTATTTATATATTAAATTGGTATTAAATTAGCTAAAATATTAAATTCTATATTAAATACATTAATGTAATAAATATTATAAATTATATAAAAAACATTTAGTTTAATGATAAAATTAGTTATAAAAATAGGTAAATAATTTTATTAATTATTAGAAACAGTATTTAATAAAATTATATCGATGTTTAAAAATTTACCTAAATGTTTAATTATGTTTTTATGGAATGTTATATATGAATTATTTTCATGGATATTATCACTAATATTAGGTTAAAAAAGTTAAGGTAATTAATAAAATGTTAATATTTAAGATAATTAATTGTAATTATATGAATTTGTTATAGATAATTAATTAAAAGATTAAATATATTCATCAAATTTTTAAGATATTAAAGAAATATAATTACTATTTTTACCATTAATTATTGGTTAAAAATATAATGATTAATAATAATATATAGTATAATAAACAACATAAATATTAAAATAATATAATTAAAAACTATCAAAAATATAATTATTATAAGATTTTAAATAAAAATATGATTAAATATATTATAATAAAACAAAAGAATATATTCAATAATTCAATATTAAAGATAATGAATTAAATGAACAAATATAAATATTATTAAATAATTTGTAATAAAAAATAACAGATGATAAATGAAAATATTATAAATTATGATATTTAATAATATAGTATTATGAAAACATTTATTATATTACTATTAATTATTTTAATATTTTAAGCTATTTTAGATTATTATTTTAATGACGAATATTAATTAAAACTATAATAATCATATATAATATCTTAAGTTTAATCAATAATATACGATAAATCAACTGAATTTAAATAAACATCATAATAATAAATAAATGAATATGATAAATATGTATAAGAATAACGTTTATATTTAATAAATTAATTTGATAAATATAAAGATATTATTGAAAATAATAATGTTATTTTATATATATCTGAATAATTTAAAACAATAAATATATTTAAAACATTTATATATTATATAGATAATTTTTAAAATATGTATTATAATTTATATTTCTTATTTGAAAAAATAATGTTAAAGATAATAAATATTATATATTAAGAATCAACATATGAATAAATATAAAAAAGATTAATGAAAATATATAATATTTATGTAATATATATATAAAATTTAACTGATTAAATTGATTAATAATTAAATAAAGTTGTTATGTATGTAATTGATTTAATACAAAAACTTAAAGATTTTATTAAAAAAATAACAGAATTTGATATATTATAATCATTATAATAATTCTTTTTAAACTTATTATCAAATTTAATGTCATCAATTTCAAAAATAAGTTAATGTATTGTTAATTTCTTTGGTAAAAACCCATTTAAATTTATTGGTTTAATATTAAATTTATGAAATAAATATTTTTTTTTATTTAAAATATGTTTGATTATATAAAAAAATATTTATAAATGTAATAATTATAATAATTATTTTAATTAATAACATCTTAAATGTTATAAAATGAATATATTTAAGATAAATAATTAATTAATCAATATGTAAATTTATTTAATAAATAATTATTATAAACATGTATTTAAGAATAAAATTTATTAAATATAATTGAATAATAATAAAATAATTAATAAATATAATAAAATATTTAAAATATTAATTAAATATTTACTATAAATTAACATTTAATGAATAAAATATTTAATTATTGTAATAATTTATAATATTATTACTAAAATATTATATTAACAGAATAATGTTAAATAATAAATTAATATTTTTAATAAGTTAATTAGTTATTATAGAAAGAATATGATAAAAAATATTAAAACAAATCATGTTAATATTATTAATTTTCTTAAACATAAATGTATTATTTATAATATTAATAATATGATAAATAAATATGTTGTGAAAATAATTAATAATAATATTGTTAATATTGTGGTAAAATTAATGATAGTTATATTATATAAACATAAAAGTTTTTTAATAATGATACAGTTTAATAACAAAATGTTAAATAAAAATAAAGAAATTATGAATCAATTAAATAGTTTCAAAAAAGATTTGGTGAAATATTAGGTTATAAAAAGAATTTAAATGAATAAGATTTATTTGTAATAAATTATATTACAGAATAATGTAATTTAAGATATAATTAAGAATAAATAACATTATATTAAGTAAGATAGTAATTAAAATAATATAATTTATCTAATTTTAATCATTTAGCTGTTGATATATATTAAAAAATATAGAACGTAAAAGCACCAGAATTTACAACAGAATAATTATCAATAATATATAAATTATTTAGATTTGTTATTGATACACATAAAGAAATTAGTAAAAAATATAATATATCATATTGTTAATATTATATATATAAAATCATAGAATATTTATTTTAAGATGATTATGAAAAACTAAATATAATAAATTTTATACATTTTTAATAATAAAATACTATTATTAAATTAGATAAATTATGGAAATAAATTTGTTAAAAACTATAAATAACATTTTATAATACAATATATTATAAATATTAAATTAAAAAGAATTAAAAATGATTTAATTATTTTTTTTTTATTTATTATAAAAAGATTAATGAGTACTATATCAGAAATATTTTAATAAAAGAATGATGAATTATCTAATTAATAATTAGATTAATTATATAATATTGATATATCTTATTAATATAATATTTAATAAAATTAATAAGTTTAATAATAAAAATAATAAAAATAATTTATTAATTGTGATTTAATATAAAAAGAATAAGATTTTATAAGTTATTTATAAAATTTATATAGTAAACGTTATTAATAAAATTTACATAATATATAAAAGTTAGATAATTGTTTATAAGATATTGAAAAAAAAAAAAATTAAAATTGTAAAAAATAAATAAATAATATTAAAAATGTTATTTGGGATTTAATTTTTAATGATTATTAACATTAAATTAAATTTTAATTATATAAATATTTACATTATATTAATTTATTACCAAATAATTTAAAAATTATAATTATGTAATAAATTAATGAATATGTTGATAAATATAGTAGTATAACTAAATAATAATAATAAAATATTGATTTATTCAAATAAATAATTTAAATCATTAATGAAACTGATGAATAATAAAATAAAGTATAATAAACATAATAAAATAAAAATTTTATATAAAAAATTAAATATACGAATAATTGTATTAATTATATTTAAAATTTTAAATATAATAATAATAAATAAATTAATGTAAATGATATAAATTAAGATTTAAAATAAATATTTAATTTTTAAAAAGATAATATATAATAATATGATTAATATTTAAGATTTATATTTGATATTAAAACATATTTATCATTATATTAATTATAATATAATTAATTATAAACATTTAATAGATTTTTTATTGATTTAAGTAAAAAATATTCACTTTAAAAGAAAGGTAAAGTGTTAGATTTATCACATAATTTATAATATGTTATATTATTTTTATTTAAATAAAAAAATAGTGTTTTAAGTTAAGATTATTTATAATAAATTTATTAATATTATATATAAGTAATTGAATAATAAAAAAATTATTAAGATTTTTTATAAAATTTTAATAAAGATAAATTTATAAATTTTGTTAATTATGAAATATTAAATGATGAATCTATAAAAAAAGAGTAATAATAATTAATATATAATATACATGATTGGTTATATGAATAATCACAAGATATTGATCAATTTATTTAAAAATTAGATTTTATTAATGAATAAGAATTTTCATATAATAATATGAATTCAGAATAAAGTAAAAATTAAAAATATAATTTATATATATAAAATAATTAATAAAAACATGATATACATGTATAAAATGTTTAATAATAATATACAATATTATTTGATTTTTTAAATATGTATATATATGAATATAGAACATATATATAATGTTGTTTATTTATGTAATTTTTAATAGGATAATTTAAAACATCAAATAATTGTTTAGATTCGTTAAATAAGTATAAAGAAAAAATATTTAAATATATTGAATAATTAAATAAATAATTAAAATAATAACATGAAAAATATAATAAATAATATAATAATATAAAATATTATTAATTTGAAATTAATAACGAATAAAATAAAATTGATGATGAAAAAATATATCAATAACATTAACTATAAGAATTTTAAAAATTATAAGATTATATAATTATGGTACCTATTTAATAATTTTCTTATAATAAATTATAACATTTAGATTAAGTTAAAATTAAAATAATTGGTTAATCTTAACCAAAAGATATAGAACTTGAATATATTAAAAATGATTCAAATATATAAAAGTTTATAAAATAATTAAAAATAAATACTTATAATAAATAAATTAATTTAAATAAAATATAATTTAATAATTCAATGTAACATTTTGGTTAATTATTTTTAATAAAAATATTAATTAATAATAGATTTTTAAATGAATTTAATAAGCTTATGAATGATTTTTATTAAAATATAACGATAAATAAAGTATAAACTAATTATTATTCATAAATTTTAACTTATTTTGATTAAAAAAATTATTAATCTTAATTAATTGTTTATTAATAAAGTGAATAATTATTAAATTATTAATAATAAAAAAAAATATAAGATTAAATTAGTAATGATATAAATTATTTAATTTTTATAGATATATGTAATAAATAACTTATATATAATTAATTTCTTAATAACTTATTAAGAAATAGTAAAAATAATTATATATATATTAATGTATTAAATTAATATAGTTAAAATAAATTAAAATATTTATTATCATAAAAAGAAAAAAGTAATCAATAAGTATAATAAATAATTGATCATTATTTAAACAATAATTTAAATTTTACAATAGAAATAGTTGAAATTATTTTTACTATTTTAATAAACGATGATTTTAAGTTATAAAACATTAATATAAAAAATATGTTAAATATAGAATAAGTTTAAATTAATTTAACTTTTATATTAAATAAATTAATATAAAAATATAACAAAAAAACGTATTATATTATATAACATTTATTAATAAATAAAAAATTAACATTAGAATATTTATTATAAAAATATTAAGATTAATTTGTAGATATAATTTAATATTGTTTTAAACAAGATAATATTTAAGAAAATTAATTTTAATTATATAATTAATTGAAAAATTTTATTTAACAATAAGATGATGAAAAATTATAATAAAAAGTAAATAAAATATTAGATAATAGTAATTATAATTAATAATAAATATAATCAAATATATAATAAATATAATAAAATTTAGTAGAATATTAATAAGATGATAATATATATATATATTATTTAGATTAATTATAAAATTATAAAAATATTTTATTAACTATTTGTAATTTAAATGATAATGAAAATATTGATAATAGTAAAAATATTAATAATAATAAATATGAAGATGATAATAGTTTTATTGATAAAAATAATAGATTTTCATTTATTAATTAATAATATGAATATTAATAATAAGTGTAATCTAAAAACGTAAAAATATAATAAATTTAATAATTAATTAAAAATATTTTATAATATGATACGTATTAATAAAATTAATAATAAAAAGAATAAATTAAATAATTAAAACAAAAAATTAAATAATATAATAATAAATAATTAAAATAAATATAAGATAATAAATAATTAAAATAAATATAAGATAATAAATAAATTAACTTATTGAAATAATTAATTATATATAATTATGATTTAATTAAATATATAATTGATGATTAAATATAATAACTCAAAGATATCTAAAATTATATATAAAATAAAATTGATGAATTTAACTTTTAACTTTAATAATATTAATTACTTTAAGATAATATAAAAATATATCAATAATAATTAGAAATATAACCTGTACTTACATAATTATAAATAATTGAAAAATAAATATAAACAAAATTAACATCAACTAATTAATATTATATTAATGCTATCAATATTTTAATTAATAATTATGATAAAGATAAATATGATTAAGTATTAATTTATATGAAAACACTTATATCATTAGATTAATATTAAATAAAAATGTTAGAATAATTAAGTTAATTTTATGATTAAAATGAATAAATAATTTAATAAGTAAATAATTAATAAATAAATGATTATATAATAGATAATTACATTTTTAATTAAAAAGAATATGAGTATTAATAATTAAAATTAGTTGAAAATGATAATTTTAAATAATTTGAACATATAATACATAAATTTGACTTTTAAAATAATAATATAATTAATTATATTGATAAAGAAGATTAAGTTACTAAATAAATAACTAATTAAAATAGTAATATAATTAATTATATTGATAAAGAAAATTAAGTTACTAAATAAATAACTAATTAAAATAGTAATAAACGTAATAATAATAAACACGATAAAGGTAAAAATAAACGTGATAAATGGTATTGATTATAATATGATTTTTTTTGTTTAATATATTGTTATATTTAATATTTTTTATTAAAAAACAAAAAACAATGAATAAATAAAATATATTTAAAAATATATTAAATATAATATAAAAAAATCAATAAGATATTAAAAATGATTTAATAAATTATTGTTATTAATGTAAAGTATATTATGAAAAAGATAATAATAATATGTATACTTGTTAAAAATGTGGTATAACATAATAAAATTAATAAACAATATATTAATAATCATAAATAAAATCAACATTTTAATATTATTGTTAATCATAAAGATTTAAATTAAAATAAAAATTATAAAAATTTGTTCAATAATTCAATATATAATTTAATAATTAATTTTAATTAGAATAATATGATTAATAAATTATAATGTAATAATATATTGATATAAACATATTATGTGGTTCATAAATAAAATAAATAATAAAAGGTTATAATATGAAAAAACTATTTTTATCATTAACATTTAATTATTTGTAAAACAATAAAAAAATATAAATAACATAAAAAGAGTTAAAATAATTATTAGATAAAAAGTGTAATATTAATTTTATTACATATTTATAATAATTAGATAAAGAAAATAACATAAAATTTAACAATGATATTGATTAATCAATATATAATTTTATAATAAGATCTTCATAAAAAATATAATAACATTTAAATATATAAGATTAATTAACGATTTATTAAAATATAATAGATTGTGTTTATTATATTGAATAAATCATATTTAAATAATAATTAAATCATAATATATCAACAAGAATCATATGTATTTTATTAATATATTATTAATATAAATATAAATTTACAAATGAAATATTAAAATATCGTTAAATGTATATAATAAGTAAATCACCTATATTATCATTAATGAAACTTATTTAATAAGATTAATAAGTATATAATAATATAATTAATATATTTGAAAATAAATATAGTAAATAATAAATTATTTAAAACACTAATATATATGAAATAGTATTTTGAATTAATTTTATTTTTTTTTAATTTATATAAAAATGTTATAATATTTACGTTAAATATAATAAATAAACTATATAAATTAAGATATTAAATATGATTAAATATTTATATATTAATTATAATTATTAGAAGATATTTTAAACTTATTTAAGTAATAAAATGTTTTATTTTGGATAGAACATGATTTATTATTATCAATTATATAAAATAATTAATTAATACCAGGTTGTTAAAATTTATAAATTGGAATGATTAATAAAGATTTTAAAAAAATATAATCATTATTCATAAACAATGATTATAAAATAAATAATTTAGTTTATATAAATTATTATTAAAATGATTATATATTTATACTATAATATTATGGATAATCAATATAATGTAAAATAGATATCGTATCATATTTAAAAATAGATGATTAAATTGTATAATAAATAATTGAATAACATACATTAGATGTTAATACAAATTAATAAAAATTTAAATACATGTATTCATAAATATACCCGTTAAAATAAATTTGTTATTTAGGAAATATTATATATATACCAAATAAATATGATCAAATAATATTTGATTAATATAATTAATTAGCATTTTAACCTTATTTTTATATTTCAAATGAAGATAAATATAATTAATTATTTTATAAAAATTAACAATATTAAATAATTAAAATAATTAATAATTTTGATGATTAAGAATTATTTGTAACATAAAATATTTAATAAAGTAAATAATTTAAATAATTGATTAAGTAAATAAATGAATATAAATAATATAATGAATAAAAAATATATATTGTTGTCAAATAAAATGATTATAAATAATTAATTAATGAAAATATAACATTATAGTAACTATAAAATTTATCAATTACATAATTATTATAGATAAACAATTATTAATTATATGGTAATATATACTAATACAAATTATAATAAAATTAATAATTATTTATAAAAAATAATAAATATATAGTTATCAAAAAAATTAATTATTGAAAATATGATTTTTTTTGTTATAAAATATTATATACTTATTTTTTATTAAAAACATAAAAATGTAATAAAATTTAAATACAATTAAAAATTTATTATTAAATAAAACTTAATTTAAATAATTAATTTAAACATATAATGAACAATCTAATACTTAATGTATTTAAAAAAAATTTAAGTATTATAAAATATGTTGTAAAATATATAATAATGATTAAATAAAATTATTATAAGAAACATTAAATAACATTGATATAAAATATATATTTTCAGATTAAGTATTTAATATATCTATTGTATTATATAATTTAGAATAATTATAATAAGTGTTATAATATTAATACAATTTTAAAAAAATATATTTAAATGTATTTATTGAATAACTAAATATTAATTTTGAATTTAATGTTAATGATAATGTATATGAATTTATATTTAATTGTTATAAATAATTTAAATATTATAAATAAATTAATTAACTTAAATAAATGAAGTTATATAATAAAAATATTTGTAAATAGTATTAAAACCCATTATATATTTATAAAAATTAAAAGTTATAATATATTTATTAATGGATGAATGTTTCAAGATTAACATAAATTATAGATGATTAAAATGATATTGAATAATTTTAAACAGATTTAATTAATATTAATAATAATATTGATAATAAAATTATTGATTTACATTATTATGAATAAATTAATATTAATATTATATTAAATACTATTGATTAATTAATATAAGTTTTAAATATATTATTTAAATATCTTACTAAAACAGCATTTTAAATATCAATATATGTTAATGATTTAAAATAATTATTACAATTTAGATTTATTAAAATATATAGTAAAATATTTATGTATTATATAAAAGAATTAGAATAAATTAAATATATTAGTTAAATATTAAAATATTTTAATAAATAAAAAATTGAAATACATAATTATTTAAAAATAAAAATGTTCGAAAGTCTTCATTTATTTTAAACAAAAGGTTTAAATAAAAAAAATAAATTAACACATTGTATATTTGATAATAATGGTTATAAATTATATAAAGGTAATAAATAAATTGATAATTGTGAATATTATACTAATTAATTTATTTAATAATAAATTAAATATTATTAAAGAGTTTATATTGATAAATATAATATTAATGAACAATTAATGTTTAAAATATATTATGGTTAATAAAATATTTAAACAGATTTAATATTAACAAATGAACATAAATAATATAATTAATATATTAATTAATTAATTCAATAAGAAAGAATTAAATTAAAATAATATAAAAAATATATTATTTTAAGTAAATATTGAATAGTTCATTATTTTTTTTAATAAAATATGTGATAAATACATTATAAAAATGAATCAGTTAAATGATCATTTAATTAAATATCAATATTATAATAATTAAATATAAATTAAGTTTATTTAAAACTATATTATTTATTAGCACTATGATTATTTTTATATATTATTTTCATTATATCAATATCATATTTATCAGTAAATTATACTTTGTTTTTTAACTTACTTGATTATAATACTATATTATTGAATAAAAATTAATTTATTAAACATGATTATATTAATAACATTATTTCATTTGTAAATTATTTTTCAATAATGATAGTAGTGTTTATATCAATTAATTTATTTAAATTATCACAAATTATTTTGATTTATTTTATTAATTCAACTATATTTATTTATTACAATGAGTATTTTTTTTTATTATTTAGTTTTAAATTTTTAGTTAAATCAATTACATCATGATGAAGAATAAATAAATGTTTATCATATTTACCAATTAACATATAAGCTAAATTATGTAAACCAACATCAAATGATAAATATGTTTATATTTCTTAATTATATAATATATTTGACATATTTTTATTAATAATAATTATTATTTAAATACAAAAAAAAGAATAATTAATCATCTATTTTAATATGTTATTGTATTAATAATATCTTATTTATTGAATTATTAAATAGAATCTTACCAATCACCATTAAAAACATTATCATTTATAAATAATTATATTTTAAATATTTATTAATCATCATCATTTTATTATTAGATATTTAATTTTATTTATTCATTATTATATTTACAAATTAGTTTATTTTGATCATTTTATTAATTAAATTATTATGTTAAAATTGAATTATTTTTATTTTCATATTATGAATGTTATATTTATAATAATTCATTATCTAATTAATATACTTATAAATTCAAATAATCTTTAATTTATTATAATTATGTTAAATCTTATAATAATATTTCAAACTTTTTTATTTTATTTTTATTCATTTTAATATAATTTTTATAATAAATATATATTTATTAAATAAAAAAAATATTAACATTTTCAAATTAATTATTATTAATACATATATCATATTAATTTTAATATATTATTGAATTAATTTATAATATTTTAAATAATATAATATTTAAATTAAGTTGTTAGCTTTTTTCACACAATTAACATTTATTATCAATACAATATTAACAAATAAATTTATTTTAAACAATTTCTTATTGAAATAAACATTTATTAAAAATATTAATTATATTATCACAGTTTATATTTAAATCATATAATGATAATTGATGTTGTATTATTAATTTTAGTATATCATTATATAATTATAAATATTTTATATAATTATTTAAATTATTTATAATAAAGTTTTTTTATTTTTAATATATTCATATATATACTAATCAATATAATTATATTAATATTATTGAATATATTATTATATATTATATACATATGTATGATATAAATTTATTCATAATATTAATATTTATATATATGTTATTGTTAAAATATGTATATTATAAATAATAATATGTTTTTATTATTATTATATCTAAATAATTAGTATATTTATTCAATATTCATTATATTTATTATTTCTTATTATATATTATTGTTTAATTTATGTAATTTATTTATATTTTTACAATCAAATTTATTGATAATATAATCATATTATATATACATTAATTGTTTTTAATATTTTACTATGTGTTTAAATTTTAATATATTATATATTTATTTAAATAACTTCTATATAACTAATATACTATTTTAATGATATATTATTTTAAAAACTAACGTTAATTTTATCTTATTTTTTATTTAATGTATTATATAGTTTAATAAATATATTTTTATTATCTTTTATTTTCAATAATTGTTTATAATATTATTTTTATTTAAATAAATTATATAAATATTATTTAGCTTATTTAATATTTAATTATGATAATATAAAATTTATATCAAAATATTAATATATTTATTCATTAAAATATTTAATTTTATATCTATTTTTAATAATTTATTATTGAAATATATAATTATTTTGAATAGTTTAGTTGTTTTTTATTTAATTATTTATTTAAATAATGTATTATTTTATATCATTATTCATTTTTATATAAAAAAAATATTTATTTTTTATTATATCATTAATTATCATCTTCAAATTATATTTATATTGATTTATTTACATTTTTAAAATATTTATGTTTTAATATATAATCTACATCATAATTTGAATTTATTAATAAATCTAAAACTTCTAAACATTCATCTGTTAAATTACAATAATTAGGTATAACAATATATTATTATGAATCATCTTATAAATATTAATTATTTATATCAATACCAAATAATAATTTATACATAATATAACCAATTTATTCTCTTTATTTGATTTATTAAAAATTATTTTCATTTTTAAATGATGTTAATTAAATCATTTTTTCATTATTAATTAATATATTTTCTAATATATAGTTATATTATATTTTATTTTTTTATTATTATTATTCAATTAATAACAATTAATGTATAATTTATTATACTTATATTTCATCTAATTATATCATTAAATTAATAATTTATTATAAATCACCATATTTTATATATTATAATATATAATAAACTTATATTTATTATAAACCTTTTTAGTCTTAAAATATATCAATAAAACAACATAATAATTTATTTTAATATGGTTATTATTGAAATTATTTAAACTATTCTTTTAATTACTATAATTTATCTTAGTTAATTTTTTATTATTTCATTATATAAATGTGTGAATTTTATTTATGTTATACTAATTAACATGAATTATATTAATCAAATGTATATTAATTATCTGTAAAATACATAACATTTTATAATGGTTAAATTATATTAAAATCATTTTTATCAGGAATAATTGATAATGTGTTATATAAAATATTATTTTTCTTTTGTTATTGATATTTCAAATTATTTTCTTAATCAATTAATTATTATAATGATGTTGTTTATTTAAATTTATCATCTGGATATTTATTATTTTATTTATGTTATTTAAAATATTTTTATGTTACAATAAAATTTGTTAATGGTATATCATTTATTAAATATGATATGAATTCATTATTAGTTTGTTTAACATATGATATAGTTAAATATTTAAATATATATTATAATGTTTCTAAATCATCACATTAATAATAATAATCATAATCTTATGATACTTTCAATACAAATTATAAACACTATAATCTTGTTGTGTAAATAAATTAAATATTTTTAATATCTATACATCTTTTCATTGATTTATCATTAAAATTATAAACATTCATATTAGTTATAACAAATTAACGTTATTAAATTTTATTATCTTCATTGATTTTATTTATATTACATGATAATAAAACTTATTCATTTTCTTTAAACTTTGAATATTTTTATTAATAATTTTAATAATCAACTATTTATATTTATTAACCTTATAAAGTTGTTTATCTTTCTAACATTGTTTTTTTATTATATTTAAAAAAAATAATTATTTTCAAACTTAATTTATTTATAATTATGTATTATTTAAAAATATATTATTTGATTCAAGTATATTATATAAACAATAACATTATTCATCGTCTGTCAATTTAAAATATTATAACAAATATTTTTTTTTATGATCATCATTATATTCTTTATATAAATATGTTAATTATATTTTATCATTTATCTTATGTGTAATTAATTTTAGTTAATCTGTAAAATCATTTATTATATATCTATAAATAATATTATTATTTATATAATATATTATAATATTTTATTATGTAGTATATTAAATAAATATTTTATTAATAAAATTTATATTACTTAATTTAATTTATTCAATATCTAAAACTATAGTTTAATCTATATATGTATATAAATCTGTTTAATTATATTTAGTTAAATCAGTTTATGTTTCAATTTATGTTAATGTATTATTTTTTTAAATTTATGACAATTAACTTAATTATTATGAATATTTTTAGTTATTTAATTTTTTTTAAATTTATTATGTAGTTTTATTTAATATATATTAATCAAACAATAAATCTATATTATATTTATTAATATTATAATTAATATAAATATACGGGAATTAAATTTAACATTATAAAAATTAATTTATATTATTAAATTATTCAAATTAATTAATATTAAATTAATCAACATTAAATAATTTAATTTATTATTATAATTTTTATGTATTATCTACATAAATATATTTTGGAACTTCTTTATCTACATAAATATATTTCTTTTTATATCTATATTTATGTTTTAATTTATTATAAACAACATCATTATTGAAATAATTATCATAAATAAATAATTTAATTAAAAATATTAATATAAATATAAACAAAATTATTTATAACATTTTTTATATAAAATAAAAAAATATAATAAATTTTTATATTTAACATTATTCAATTTTATATTGAATAAGTTATGTTATCGAACAATTAATCAATAAATAATTATTATGTTGATTAAAATTATTTATAAATACTACTATCATTAATTAATTGATTTGTAAATTATGAATAGTAAAAATATTATTAATTTTAATCAATAATTGTAATTAACATTTAAATATTAATTACAATTAATCTTTTATTTATTATTATAATTATTTATAAATTTATTATTATTACTATTCATTTTATTGTAAATAATTTCTCATAATAATATCTATATTAAATATTTTTTTTAATTATATTTTTTATTATGTTATAAAAAAATGTAATAATTAAATAAATAATTAAATAAATAATTATATGAATAAATATAATAATTTAATTAACAATTATGTTAATAAAATGAATAATAATTAACATTAGATTAATATTTTAGATAAATATGTATTAATATATTTAATGATGAAAAAGAATAAATGTATAAAATTCATACTGATTTAATATAATTATTTGAGTAATAAGAATAAATATTTTATATAAAAGATTCATAAATATAAAATTTTACATAAAATAATATATAAAATATGTACACATATTTAAAATTAAGATAGTTTATAAAAGAAAAAGATTATTAAATATTAAATGATATGAAAATATTATCAACTGTTTTAAAATAATAATAGTAACAAGAATATATATTTTCATATAATGGTTTTATTAAATTGTTATAATATTTAGATTAAAATGTTTAATAATATTTTATTATAAATCAATTAGTTGTTAGATATTATTATGATTACTAAGTATTATATAAATAATATATAATTCAAAAACAATATGATTTGAAAAATAAATTAATTAATGATATATTATAAGTTTAATAAAAATAATAAAAACTATACAAAATAACATAAATGTAATTAGATTAAATACATTAATTGTAATCATTAAATAATAATTATTTACATGAATTATAATAACAATAATAAAATTTATAATTAGATTGTGATAAATTATTAGATATTTAAAAAACTAAATTATGAATTATATTTATTTTTTTACTAAAAAAAATATTAATAAACTCATGTTTAGTATCTTAATAAAGCATGACCACTTGATGATAATAACATATTTAATGATTAACTTTCTGAATAGAAGAAAGCTTTTTATGAATGAATTAATTATGGTTAACCAAATTAATCATTAATAACTCTACCTTATTCAAATGTTGGATTTAATGATAAAGTTACATAAAAATCTTTACATCTTGAAATATTGAAATAACCTGATGGTTATCTTTTACCTGGATAACATGAAAAGTTAATAACAAATATATTATTATTTGACTTTTTCTTAAAGTTTTTATAAGCATATTAAACATATGATGTATGGAATTAATTACCTTAATATTTATATAATGAAATACCAGCTGAATCAACAGTAATATCATTAATAACAGGATATTATTCAGCATAATCAATATTTTCATTATATGAATATTATAATTATTAATTTTTTTTATAAACATTACCACATTTTTATTTATGAACTTAATATGAAAATTTATGCCAATCAGTAGATGAATTATCAATTTTATCATGTTAATATGATTAAATATTAATTTATGGGATTAAACCACAATAAACAAATTCAGTTGGATATTTTAAATTTGATAATTAAATAACTGAAGCACCATCAGTTTACATAGTATGCATTTTTCTTACTCTAATAATACTAAATAATAATTTCTTTTAATATAATTTATTGATTTCAGGTGTAGTAAATAAGTTATTTACATAAATATTATTTTAAACAATTTGAGGTGGTTAAATTAAATCAGAATCATTTAATGGTTTAATTTTTTCATAATAAGTTTTAGTAGTAACAGATTTATATAAACAATCAGGATTTTTAACATTAACTAAATATACAAAAATATTTAATTAATCATCATCTTAACACATTTTAGTAACTAAATCAGTATTCAAATTATTAATATCATCAACTAAAAATACTTATTTTTATTAATAATATAAATTATCTAAATGTTTAGATTATTATGAATTTTATAATTATTTTTATTAATAATCATATAATTATTAAATTGAAACAGGTAATTTTTATTAATTATTATTTGATAATCTATAAAAGTTATTTAAGTTTTCATATTAAAATAGTTTATATAATTATAAAGTTTATTATTCAGTTAATTCATCTTATTTTTAATTATCTAAAATATTAGATTAATTAGTTAAATAAACATAATGATATTTATTTTTTAATTCATAACATGTCATTTTTTTAATAAAACATTATGATAAATTAGCTTATAATTCATTTTATTATTCATCTAATAACCAATTAACATATACATTATAATAAACAGTAAATTATTTATTATTATTTTATTCTAATTTATATATTAAATTATCATTACTAATATTAATAAGTAATTATTTCAATTATTCATCTAAATTATGTTAATTTTAATTATTTTATTCATCATTATATAATATTAATTTACTTTAGTCATTTAATTAACAAAATACTTATTTAAAAATAAAATCAGAATTTTAATCAAATAATCTTTTTAATACTTATTTTGACATTTATCTTTAAACTAATTGATTATTATTAGTTAAATAAAAGATTTTAACAACTTAATCATCATTAATATCATTATATTAAACTAACATTCTTCTTGCAAATGATTTATGTAATAATTATTTTTTAACACATACTTTAAATCTATTAAATGATTGATCATATTTACCATATTCATCACAATATTTTTAATTGAATATACCATTCATTGTTTAAGTTAATTCATCAAATTATTATTTAGATAATCTTTAATCACCAAATTAAGTAATTAATGATTTATATTATTAATATACTTCTTATAACTTTTAATTTGATAAAACAGCAAATTATTGTTATTAAAATAATTTATATAAATTTTATTATTTATCATCTTAATAAGCTTAATTAACTAAATATTAAGCATATTATTAATATTAATTTTAATTCAACCAACCTTAAATATCTGGTTAAATTTATCTACCTTATTAATCTTTTTATTAAAATTATAAATCATAAGTTGTTTTAGTTTATTTAATTTTAACAGGAGCTTCTGTGTAAACAATATTTTTATATTCATCAAATTAAATTGAAATTTATCTATTTGATGGTACTGAAACACCTGGAAAAGCTTAACCATGATCTTATGAATAATAAAATAACATTGGAATCATTAAATTTAATTATGGTTATCTTAATTAAGGTGTTTAATAACCATTACAAATTTAAACTTTTTATCTACAAACTTATTATGTTTTTGATTCATTTACAAAATTATTAGTATAACCATCAATAACATTTTCTTAACCCATACATTCATTATATGAAATTAATTTATCACTTTCTAACATCATATTTCTTTTAAATACATATGAATATTAATTAAAAGTATCTAATTCAGTTGAATTAACTTTAAAATCAGCTTTTTTAATAATTCTTTCACCTGGATAATCACAATATTTAACTAAATTTTAAACATCATCACCTTATTTCATTGTTTAACCATTTAAAACTGAAATATATTCATATTAAAATTAATTAAATTAATATTATTATTTTTACATATTTTAGTAATAAGCATCATAAACTTTTTCACCAAATTCATATTTCTTATTTAAATCATTTACAAATTCTTTATTTAAATTATCATTTTCTGATTATACATTTTAAACAATCTATTACCATTTTGAATTTTATCTATTTTATGGTAATTATTATAATTTAGTTGGTTTACATTATACAGGTGATAATTATAATTATAAATAAGTATCTGATAAGAAATCACCATACATAATTAAATCAAATTATGATGATTAACCTAAAGAAGCACCTTAACCTGGAATTTTTTAATATTCAAAAGTTGTTTAAACAAATGGTTTAGTTGTTTTACAAAATGGTATAAAGAATGATTCTTAAATTGATAATAAATCTGGCATCAATTATTCATCTTCATCATCACCAATAATTCTGTTACCATTACCTTCATTTTATAATAATGAATTAACTAATTCTCTTAAATATTCAAATGCTAATAAAATATTATCTGATTTACCTGTTGATAAAGTAATTGAATATGTTGCTGGTGTACTCATTTTTTATATAGAATAATAAAAAAAAAATAAAATTAATATAAATTAAATAATATAGTTATTTAAAATAAATAATATTATCAACAAATATAACGCGAATAATCTTTTTTACATTAAACATCTAATAATTTATTCATACAATTTTAAATATTTTAAGGTTAACTTATGTTTCTATTTTTATAATTATTTTAATAATTGTCATTTTATTTATCGATATTATGTGTATTTATTTTTTATATATTATTATTGTTTAAATCATTTTTATATTAAACGAATTGTTTTTCAAATTAATTTGTTGATATTATTGAATCATTATTATTTTATTATTATGATTATGGTTATATATATTATGATTATGGTTATATATATTATTATGGTTATTATAATTATTGTTATATATATTATTATGGTTATTATAATTATTGTTATATATATTATTATTGTTATATATATTATTATGGTTATTATAATTATTGTTATATATATTATTATGGTTATATATATTATTATGGTTATATATATTATTATGGTTATATATATTATTATGGTTATATATATTATTATGATTATTATGATTATGGTTATATATATTATTATATTATTTACGATATTTCATTCAATAATTATTTATTTTACATATTATCATTTTAAACATTTATTGATTTACTATATAAATTATTTTTATCTTTCTTTTTTTTCAATATTTCACATTATTATTGATAAGTATTATATTAAAAATAAATTATTATTATAAAGAATATCAATAATATAAAAATTAATAAATATTATTCGTCTATCATTTTTATTTTTAATTAACTTTTTATTTTTTTATAATTTATATAAAAAAATGGATTTAATTTAATAAACAAAAGATTAATATATATAATTTATTACTAATTTAGATAGTTTATTAAAATAAACAGATTAGTAATAATAATAATTGTATAATAATATTAATCTTATATATGCTGAATATAATCAATTTGATAATTTTAATTAAAAATTAACATTAAACTCTTAAATTGATTATATTGATATATAAAATATATATCAATATATTGAATAATAAATTACTTAATTTTAATTATATCAATAACAATTAGAATTATATACATATTAATTATTTAAATAATTACCATTTATTGATAATATAAATAAATTATTAACAAACTATTAATAAATGTTAAAAATATTATAATAATATAAATAAGATTGCGACAATTATATGTAAAATAATTAATCTAATTTATAAAAATTAATCAATGAATTATAATAAATTTAACTAATTTAATTAATAAATAATTAATAATTTTATAATATTTAATAATATAATATATATTTTGTTTAAAATATTGAAAATATTAACAACTTAATTTAAAAAGATAAATCTGAATTTTAAACGAATACATTAACAAATTAAAATATTTAATTATATATTTAATAATTATAATAATAATAATAATGGTATAATTAAAATCATAATGATTAATTTTAAAATATTATTCAATAAAAACTATATTTAACATATTAATAAGATTAAAAATTTACATATAAATTAAATATTAAATAATAATATAAATATATAAATTTAATTAATTTCTAATAAATTGATATTTAACATATTCATTTATATAATTAATAAATTAATAATTATATAATCACTAATTTTTATAACAAAAAAATAGAAACATTAATTAAATTATGTGAATATAGTAAAACATTAAATTATGTATTAAATTAAGATATTAAATTATAAAATGATGGTTTATTTTAAAAATTATATAATATTTATGATGCTAATAATAATTAAATAGTTAAATTAAAAGAATAGTTTTAATAAATGATTCAAAATTAATATATTAATAATTATAATATTAAAGATATTAATTTTGATTAATAAACTAATAAATTATTTGAATATCTATAATAATAATCTTAATTAAATTTATAAAAAGATACATAATTAAATGATATTTAAGATAATGCTGGTTTTATATTTGATATTTTCAATAAAAATAGATAATAATTTTAAAATAAAGAATTATAAAATGTGTTAAATAAATAACATGAATTTGTTTTATAAATAATTAATTTTATTGATTTGAATTCTGAATAAAAATAACATATTATTGATTACAATGAATAATTATAATAAATATTATATTTATTATAATATAATGTATATATTCAATATGATATTAATGATAACTAATAATAATAATTTACATAAATTGATTAAATATTAAAAGAATCAAATAAAAAATAATTTTAATTAAATATTTAGTTTATACCATAAAATTAAATGTATAAGTACAATGATTAAGCTGATAATTTATTATTATATTAATAATAATAAGAATATATTAAATAATAATAATATATTTTAAACAATATTTATTAAATATATAATTCTGTTATTATTAAATTTTTAATTAACTCATATAAAAAGTTTTATTAATAAAGTAATTAATTGAATTAATGGTGTGTTTAACACTATTATTAAATTAAACAATATTTATTAAATAATAGTAAACATATTATATAATCTAAAGGTAATGATTAAATTATTTAATTCAATAATATATAAAATAAATAATAATTTACTGAATATTTTATAAATACTTTATTAATAATTAAGTTTTTCAATAGTATGTTTATGAAATTAAAAGATCAAATATATATTTATATTAATTAAAAAAAGAATACTAAATATTGGATTTTATTATCATCTAAAATTTAACATGATAATGTTGATATTTAAAATTTATGGAATATTTAACTTAAATATTTATTAAAAAAATAGAATTTATAATAATTATAATAAATTAAAATTAATAATAATATTTTTTATGAATATAAATATAATGATTAATAACTAATAAATTTAAATGATAATGATTATATTTAATTATTACAAATAGTATTAAAAATAAATTAAAATATTAATATTTAAGATATATTTTATTTATTTTTAAATTAAATTGTTATTTATTAAACTAATTTAGTAACACCATAATTTAAATAAGTTGATAATATGTTATTATTTACTGAATAATAAACACCATAAGTTTGTTAAGATGTTATGTAATTATTTACATTTTATATTATTAAGAAATAATAAAAATATATTTAAAAATAATTATATGATAACTGTGTTTAATTAACACAATAATATTTAGAAAATATAAAAATTGATAATAATCAATTTTAAAATGTATAATAATAAATTTTAACATATGATTAATCATAAAAACAATATGTTTAAAAATAATACTTTACTTTCAATGAATATATTGAATAAATTATAACTAATTCAAATGTTTAATTTAAATATAATAATATTGAATTCTTATATGAATTTATTTTACCATCATTATATTAATAATATAATAAGTTAAAATAATTATAATTTTAATAATTGAATACATAAAAATAATAATTATATGATGCTAAATTTTAAAATACAATAGATGAATTTAATACAATTTTAATTAATTTATAAATTTAAAATTAATCAATAAGTTATTAATAAAAATTTAAAAATAATATAGTATTTAATGATACTCAATAATTATAATAATTAAGTGAACAAAAAAAGATTATTTAAAATATATCATTTATTTATGATAAAACTTAATAAGATAGTTTTAACGAATAAACAATAAAAGATTATTTGAAACATTTATATTAATTTAAATAAAAAGTATTAAATGTGTTTATTTATAATAATAAATAATAATTTAGATAATAAAATAATTAATTTAATTATAATTATAAATTCAATAATAATAATATTTCAATTATATAATAATATACTAATTTATTTAATAATTAGTAAAAAGATAAATAAAAAGAATAATAAAATGAAGAAATATAACATTTAAATGCTAATTTATAAATATATAACAATAATCATAACAATTATAGTTAAAATGTTTAATAAATATTTAATTAAAGTTAATTAACATTATATTATTAATAATAATTATAAAAATTATAATAAATATGTTAATTTAATAAATAAAATAGTATAAGTGAAAGTTTTATTTAATAAATTTATTAAAATCAATAAGATTTTATTGAATATAAATAATAATTAAATATATTATAGTAATAAATATAATTATTAGATTATAATAAATTAACTATTTAATAATTATTTACATAATTAATTAAATTTAAACAATAAAATTATAAATATTAAATTTTAAAAAGAATTTAAAGATAAATAATAATTGATACATTATGTAATATTTTATTACATAATGTTTATTTATATTAATAAGAATAACTATAAACATTAATTGTATTTAATATAGATTATAGTGTTTCATATAATTTTATGAGATATATTAATGATACATATGTAGATTAATTTAACATTTAATAATAAAGTGTGAAAAATAATTTATTTATTTATTTAGATTAAATTTATTTCATATCAAATAATAAAGATTAAATATAATTAGATTATTTTATTTATATTATGTAATATATTTAATTTTATCATAATATAAATATATTAAATGATAATAATGAATTAGATATTGATTTAATTTTTAATATTAATTAATTAATAATAACTGAATTAAAATATAATGATAAAATAATTATTTATTTATAATAAAGATAATAAAATATTATATAAAATTTAGATGAAATGGTAGGTGTTGATAAAAAAACATTTATTAAAAGTTGTATAACTGATGATAAATATAATTAATGTGAATATAGATTTAATTATATATTTAATAATGATGTAAATGATTTTAATAATAATGTAGATATTGAAGGTAATCTAGCACCAATATCATAAAAATAATTATTTTTAATAGTAACAAATATTGATTATTAATCTGTTGATATTATATTTGAACCTAATTATTTATTTTTATCAAATATTGTCATGAATAATTTTACATATAAATATATTTTATAAAAATAATATGATTAAAAATTTATTAAAATAGAAGAAATTGAAAAAATTATGTCAAATTTATTTAATAATAAATAAAATATCTAAGATTTATTTTATATATAAAATACTAATTATATTGAATAATATTGTTAATAAAATTTAAAATAATATTAATAAATATATGATATGAATACTAAATTTATTTAAGATTATTTATTTTGTATATAATAATATAATTAATATAAATATTTAACAAATTCAATATTATATAAATAAAATTATAAATAATTAAATAATATTTTATAAAATTATTATATAAATGAATATTAATAAGTAAATTAATTCATATAATATGATTAATGTTATTATTTATAAACTGATTTAAATAAAGTAAAATATAAAAACACATCATCTAATTTAAAAAGTGAAGAAATAGATTTAAATGTAAATGGTAATGTTTACTATTCATTAATGATTTAAAAATAAAATGATTAATTATATTTATTATTATTATAAAATAATAATAATGTTATTAAAAAATAATAAAATTAAATATAAATTAATACATAATAATATAAAATATATAAAGATAATTAACCAATAAATAATGATAAAAATATTAAAAAATATAAAATTTAAATCAATCAATTAGATTTATTTGTTTAAAATGAATTTATTTATTTATAAATAAATGGTTAATTTATATTTTAATTATTAAATAATTTTACATTAAATTAATAAGATATTGAATTTAATACAAATAAAATTATTAAAAAATATTAATAACAATTAGTTGATTATGATTAATATATAATTAAATAAATATGTATATATTTAAATATATAATAATTAAATAAGTATGTTAATATATATGAATAATAATAATAAATATAATAATAATAAACATAAATATCATATAATAATTAATTAATTTAAATTCAATAAAATTCATATTTATAATCACATTATTTTAAATAATTTATGTAATAAATGTTTACTAAACTTAATTTAATAAATGATATTGATATATAATAATAAAAAATTAATGAATAATTTTATAATAATAAACATGATTATTAAAAACAATTACAATAAAATATATTTAATTAAATAAATATGTATTAATAATTAAGTGATTAAATGATTTATAAATTTAATATTTAACAATATGATTCATAATAAAATAATAATATTGATGATAATTAATATTAATTACAATAATATGATTATAATTTTAATATAATATCATAATATTTTAATGACAATATGTTATAGAAATTTAATAAATAAGTTTAAGATTATGAATTTTTAATATAATTATTTGAAGATATTATACCATTATAAAAATAAAATAATGTTTAAATTTAAATAATTAATAACTAAACTAAAAATAATCAATACTTATTATAAATACAATATTAATTAAATAATAGTGATTAAATTTAATTATTGTAATAATATTTGAATATTGTATATAAATAATCATTTAATAATTAATCAAATATTGACTAAATTTATGCCTAAAATAATATTGAATAATTAATTTAATAATGTTAAAATGTAAATAATATTTAAATCAATTAATATTGTGATATTACAACTTTATTATTATTTTAATAATAATATAAATAATATATATTTTAAAAAATATAATAATTAAGAAAATTATTAGTAATTAATGGTATTGATAATAATTTATAATTTAATTTATATATTGATAATAAAACATTGTTTGATTCTAATTAAAATTTATAAAAATAAATAAATTAATTATTATAATAATTATAATAAATATAAATAAATGATACAGATAAATAAGATGTTAATTATTTAAATTATTCATAAATAAAAAATATTTAATAATAGTCAGTTATTTAATAATAATATACATTGTAAATTTTATAATAAAAAGCTTTGTAATTATAATAAAAATGTAATGTATATTAATAATTTAATTTATAATTAAATTAATTAAATAATACATAATTTTAATATTAATCAAATATCATATTTGATTAACAATATAATTAAAATAATTAAGTTTCTTAATAATTAGTTAAATTAACAAATTAATAATTAACATATGATAAAATTTTATGTTTATAAATATTTAATACTAATTAATATTATAATAATTTAATGTTAGATAACTTTTATTCATAATAATTTATTACTAATAATATAAATGATAAATAATTTGTTAATCTAATCACAAATAATATTTAAATAAGTATTATTTAACCATCAACTATTTATTTTAACACATATTTTGATTAAATACATATGTAATATTTAACAAGTTTAATTAGATAAATTGAATATAAAGTTTAAAATATTGATTCATTATAATTATAAGATATTTAAAATGTTAATTAGTTAGATACATTAATTAATTATGATAATATTATTACTAATGATATTTAATATAACACATAATAATTATAAATTAAATTTTTATTATAAAATACTAAATAATAAATTAATTAATAAGATTTATAATAAATTAAAAAATATATTTAAAATAAATATAGTAAATTATTAAATACAGAAGAAAAAGTTAATTTAACTATTTAATTATTACAATAAATTTATAATTAATAATTAACTAATGAAGAATTAAATATTTAATAATCAATTTATTTGACACATAATTTTAATATAATTTAATAAAAATAATCATTAAATAATGGTAATTAGTTAACTCAATTAATTAATTTTTATATTGATTGTGTATTTTATAATAAAAATATTGAACATATTTAATAATATGATTGTTAATTATATAACAAATTAATCATAATTATATTGAAATAATTAAATATTGATAAATTAAAAAATATTGATAAATAATATGATTTTTATTAAACATTTTCAAATATTGTTAATGAAAATATACTAAAATGTAATAAATATTATGTTAATTTTATAAAATAACATAATGAAAACTTTAATATAAATAATTTATTAAATGCTAATAAAATTAATAATAATTATCAATAAATGATGTAAACAATTCATTCATAATTAATTTAAAACAATTTATAAGATAAATATACAAATTAAAATTTAATGAATTTTGTTGAAATTTAACATTAACCTAAAATAACTAATATAAATCATAATAATATATTATTAAAATATGTTAATTAGTCATTATTTAAAGAATATTATAACGATATATTTGAATAAAAAATATAATAATTTAAAATAAATTAAGTTTAAAAATAATAATTATAATTAGGTAAATTAAATTAAACTTAAGTAAGTTTATATAAACATTTAATTTAATATTTAATTTAATAACCATTAATGTTTAAACATATTATTTAATATTATGATTAAAATTTAAATAATTATGATATTGTGTAATTTATTGATGAATATATTAACTTAGTTAAAAGTATTAATATAGTTGATGTTAAAAATAAATTAGAAGAAGTATTAAAAATACTTGATTAATCATATTAATTTTCATAATAAACTAATAAAGAAAAATATATTAGCATAACTTAACTTAATTATATTAATCATCCTGATTCTTAAATTAATAATATTATATAATTATATAAAAAAATTGATAACATTTATGTATTAAATGAATTAGTATAATAAACATTGTAATATATAACTATGTATACTGATTTTTCTAAATTATATTAATATATATATTAATAAGTAAATGATAATTAATATATTATAAATTAATTCAATTTAAAATAAATATAATTTAATAAATTTATTAATGAAAACGTAAGACATTTATTTATAAATGAATTTTAATTTGTTGATAATAAAAAATATATTAAAATAGATTAATAAAAAAATGGTTAACATAATGAAAAATTATAAAGAAATATAATATTTTATAAATTTATTTATATTTTACTTGAAAATATTTAATAATATAAAATTAATATTAAAAATAATATCAGTATTTATGGTAATAATTATATCAATATAATTACATAAATAATATTTTTAATTAATAAATATAATCTTGGTTTATAAATATTTAATTAAGATATCAATAAATATATTAAATAAATAAATGAATAATAACAATTATAAGAAAAAAATAGATTATTTATAAAATTATAATAAAATGTTGTTAAATCATTATTAAATTATGAAAATTAAATAAATATTTAATTTAGTTATGAATAAAACAATGAAAATTAATAATTAAATTATTTTGTAAATTAAATGAAATATTAACCAAATAATCATTAAAATAATTTATTAGCATTTTTAACATAAAATAATATAATTAATAATAAATTGTAATTACAAAATCTTCATTAAAATGTTAATTTTTAATAATTATATTATAATTTAAATTCACCATTATAAAAAATTAATAATAATATGAATATTAGTAGTTAATATAATGTTTATGTTTAATAATTATTTACTTATAATGATATATTTAGTACTTTAACTAATGATTAAAAAAGAGATAATTATAATATAGAAAATATAGATTTTAATATTTAATATAATATATTAAATGAAACATATTATACTGATGATGAATAAATTAATATTAGATATTATTTAGGTAAACATGAACTATATAAAAATTATTAAATTTTTATTAAAGGTATTGATATAAATAATCCTATTTATAAATTAATTATATTAAATTAACCAAATTATTTTAATTATATAGATAATAATGATTAATATCAAAAATAATAATAATAATTAATAAAATTGTTTTATTAATAAGATTTAACTTTATTTGATTATTCATATTCAAATAATAACATAAATTGTAAAAATATTAATTAAACTAAAAAAGTTTATAATAATGTAATAAATTAAACTTTTAATATGTTTTTATGTTATGATTAAAATATTTTGATGTATAATATAATTTTCAATAAAATATTTAAATTTATCAAAAAATAAGAATATATTGATGAAGATGTATTTTATTTATAATCAATTCAATAAAATATAAATGGTTTTATTGAATTTTCATGTAATGTTGATAATACAGGTAAATCATAAAACTTTAAATAATATAAAATCATATTTTTAAAAGATATCATAAAAGAAGAATATTAAGAATTTATTATTAAAAATGTATTAAATATTACATAAGATTATGATACTTAATTATAATATATTATAATTGATAATGATTATATTTAATTAGATTTATCTTAAATATTCATTTAATAATAAAATATTGTACAATAATATTAAAATATTAAAAAATAAGTTTATGATAGTTATATTGATAAAATTGATAAAAATTTTAAAGAAATATTTGAAGTTATTTTATCAATTAATACTAAAAATGACAAATATTAAGATGAAAGTAAAGTAAATGAATAAATTTAATCATTATAAATTAAAATATCATAAATTGAATAATAATAAATGTTAGAAGATGTAAAATTAAAAATATATGATTTATATAAATAAATTGATGTTAGTGTATTTAAAAGATAGTTGTTAAATTATAATAAATAATAATAAAATTTATTAAAATATTCAGATTATCTATAACAAGTTATAAATATTTTACATTAAAATATTCAAATAAATTAAAATAAATAAGATATATTATATTAAATAAAAGATTAATTATTATAAGATTAAGATGAAGATAATATACATATATAACATAATGATTTTGTTAAAAAATATGATAAAAGTATTTAATTAAATTAAGTAAATTATTTAAATAGTTTACTTTAATATTCATCATAAAATAATAATTAAAAATATAATAATGTATTATTATTGAATCATTAATTATATCATTGTGAAAAAGATTTAATAAATAAAATTAATACAATTAAAGAAATATAACCATTTTTATATAATCATGATGATTATATTGAACATGATATTTAAAAAGTAAAAGTATTTAAATCAAATATTTAAGAAAAAATTTATAAATTAAATGAAATTAAAATATAACAATTTGATAAAAAAGGTAATGATTTAATTGTTATTTAATAATAAGATAATATGAATTTAATAAATAGAATTTCAGATGTTTAAACATAAATATATAAAAATGTTAAAAATATAAATGTTAAAAATATTAACTAAATTATTGAATAAACATTATTAAAAAAACTATAAGATTTAAACAATCCATAAGTTTTATAAAACTTTATTTAAAATTTAATGAAACATTAAGATATTTTATATTTAATAATATAAATATAAAATATATAATAAATTTATAACATTTAATCATAAAATGATCATAATTATTAATAAATATATGAATTTTTAATGAACAATTATTCATTAAATTTCTATTATTTAACATTAAATTAATATTTATAAATGCTTTAAAAATAATTAAATATATTCATTATATCAATTATTTATGATAATTAAAAGTTTTTATTAAATAATATTTAATAAAATATCATTATTTAATTATTTATACCTTAAATTAAAATATTATAAAACTTTATTACATTATTATATTAAAATGAATAATAATACTAATTTGATACAGATTAATTTATTTAATTATAAACATTATAAATATTAGGGTTTTATCATCATAATATGTTTAATTATACTGATTATGAAGATTCATTACATAATGAATTTATAGATAATTATAATAGTTTAGTTAATAAAAATTTAATATTTATGAATTACAGTACACCAACTATTTAATAATGGTATATAAATAAATTAACAAAATAAAATAATATATCATATACATAAATTTTATCAAATTTAGTTATAAATAAATAATATTAAAAAGAATTAATAAATGAATATTATAATCATTTTATTGATAGTGATATTTCTTTAATGTATTAACCTTTTGTTAAATAATTTAATTAATATCTTAATTATTAAGTTTATAATTAATAATTTGATATAAATTATGTTGAAAATATTAATTGTAATGATAATGATATTATTTAATAATATATGATTTTATAATAAATTATGACATCTTAAACATAAGATAAATTTAATAAAATTTAATTAAATTTAAATAAATATTAATAAAACTATGAATTAATTAATTCATAATTATATTAATAATTAATATAATAAACAAATAATAATACATTAATAAATAATGATGTTAATAATATTCATATATAAATGTAAGATTTCTTAACTTTATTAATAAATATTGTAAATAATTAATAAATTACAAATATTTGATTAGAGATTTGTTTTTTTTTTATCAATAATTTAAAATAATAATAATTACAAAAAAATAATATTATTCATTATTCATTTTCATGTAATAATTAATAAACATTAATTATTTTATGTTTTGAATTTAAACGTTAACATCTACCTATTATTTATTATTCAATACATTATTCCATTTTATGATAAATAATGATATTATTAATAAATTATAAATTTAAACCAGCACCATTTAATTTAGAATTTAATAAAACAACTTAATATTTTTATTATTCAATATCAATTAATAATTTATTTATATAATTAACATCACCACATATTTATGTATATGTTATATTATTTTATTTTAATTATGATAATATTTAATAAAATGTATTATCATAATTACTAAATATTAAAAATTATCTATTAGTATTTTTAATTTTATCTATTATAAATTCATCTTTTGTTTATAATTAATTTTTTGTTTATTATTATTCAATATTATTTACATAAATTATATCTTACATTTATATTTTTGTTCTACAATATGGGCATTATTATTTTTATTATAACCAATTTAATATACAACCATAACATATTTTATGATTACAACACTATAATAATGAAATATCTCTAATATTTTCTAAACAAATCATACAATTTTATTCATTCAAGAAATTTTCATTTAATTATGTATTTTTTAATTATAATGTTTAAATTAAATTATTATATTTATTAATTTTTTATTCAACTTTTTCTTTTGATACTTAAGTATTTTATTACCATTTTTATATTCTTTATGTATATTATTATATTAATTCATTATTGTTTTAAACAATTTATTTTAATAAATCATGTACATTATTATATTATTTACAACCAATATATTAAGCAAATGATTATAAATCATTAGCATGTAACATCTACATAGCATTTTAATCAACATAATTTTTTATTTATAAATTAATTATATTTTAACAAATTATGTTCTATGTATTTAATTATGGTAACTATAATTATTATTCTTTATTACTTTATATTGAATGAAATTTAATAAAATCATTTATATGTTATTAATCATGTAATTAAAAATGATATTTTAAAAATTCATTATTAATTTAATATTACCATGTTGATGATATAAATATATAATTTTCACTCATTTATAATATCATTTAATTTGTTAATCTAATACTATCAATTTCATCAATAATTATTTATTTAAATTTAAATAATTTTGTTAAATCTAAATCAAATTTTTATATATTGTGTATTAAAAATATATTTTATAATTATTATATAAATGGTTAAAATTATTAATTTTATTATATTGTATTTAAAAATAATGTTATATCAAATTTAAATTAATTATCATTATATATATCAAATCTTTTCATAAAATTAACAATCATTGTATTACTTATTACAATTAATTTAAATTATGATATTGATTATTAATCTATTTTACCTATTTTAATTTTATCAATATCTTTTTATTATTTAATAACTAAATAATTAAAATTCTTTAATTTTAAACAATATTATTTCCATTAATTAATTATATTATGTGGTACTATTAATAATGTTGTATTTATTTCTTACACATTTTATATATATAATTTTAAAAATATATTTTATAATCTTTATTAATTATTTATTTCTTTTTCAATAATTCTACGTATATAACATTTTTATTTAAGTAATTTATTTATATATCTATATTAATCTTTATTATAATTTTTTACATCATTATCTTATGGTTAATATATATATTTATTTGAAACAATATCTATATTTTAATATAATATAATTGATGATAAAATTGTATATGATTTACCATATCCCACAGGTGATTTTAATATAATATAATTAGTTAATTCATATACTTAATCTAATAATAATTATCTTTTTTATAGCTATTTTAATATTTATTATACTTCTTATTATTAATGATCAAATAATTAAATATTAATATGTTATTATAAATAATCTATTTAATATTATGTTAAATTTTAACTATTTTATTATATGATGTTATCATATAATAAATGTTAAGTGTATTAAAATTATATATATTATTTTGACTACATTTTTATAAAAAATAATTAATATTTATAAATTTAAGTAAAAAAAAATCATATTTTCTAACATAATCAATTTTATTAATTATTTTCAAATTATTATAATTTATCAAAAATTTATTTATTTATGTTATATAATTATGTTAATATTACAACATTATTTTTATCAAAATCATTTTTATATTATATATATATTGAAGATTACATAAACATAAAATGTATTAAATATTAATAATATTTTAATAAATATTCTATTTATTTAAAATTATCTTAATATTTTTATATTGATAATAAACTTGTTAAATTAAATTATTTACTTGTTTTAAATATATGTTATAGTGTTAAGTTTACATTAATTTATTTGAATTTATCATTATTTTAAACAATACTTAATAAGTTTTAAATATATAATTTAAATATATATTATTATTTAATTTAATGATATAATATTTATTAAATAGATTATGATTTTTATTTAAAATCAATTTTAACATCATTATTTTATTATATATTAAAATTAATTATATTACCTTATAATGAAAAACCTCTTCTACCTGCTCTACCTGACATTTATTCATATGTTATTTTATCAATAATTTATTAATTAATAATAACTGTTTCTATAGGGTAATTTATACCTAATGACATTTATTATGATGCGAATACGATACCAACTTATTTATTTGTTAATAATTAAAAGATAGCTAATTATTATTAAAAATCAATATTTTAATTTATTTTTAATAAACCATATTTATAACCTTAATTTAAATACTTAATATTTTTTTCACTATATTAATTATTGAATATTTTTTAAAATCCATTAAATGTTTTAGATATATCTTAATCTTATTAATATAATGACCATTCTTAATTAAATTAAAATATAGATAAAATTGTACTGTATGTTTTAATATATGTTTTTGATATTTCATCTAATAATTTTTTTATTTAATCATCAATATCATAATATATAATTTATAAATGTTAAATTTATTATTTTACAAATGATTATTCATTTGTATCAATATTTTTTATATATTCTTTTATTAAATTTTTTATATCTAAATAATGTTATACATGTTTATCTTATTTATTAATTAAATCATTTATTTTTTATTTAAATTATTTTCTATTATTTTTATATATAGATAAATGATTATTAATATTTTATATGTGATTATTAATTTATTATATTAAATTAATAAATTAAATTTATGTTTTATTATAAAACATATTTAAATATTTTACAAAGTAATCATATATTTAAGTATTATATTAATCATTTTCATTAAACATTAAACATGGTAATTTTGAATTAATTTTTTATTTTAATATAATATTTAAATTATTTAAATTATTTATATTATTTAAATTATTTATTTTTTTATCTTATTAACTTAAAAATTAACACAAATTATCAAATTATATATATTAAATTATTTTATTTTAACTAAAAATTAAATAACTAAAAATTGAGTTTATTCTTTATTTTTTCATAAAATCTTCTATCATATCTTAATTTTAATTTTATTTTTTTTCATTATAATATTATTATTATAATGTTAATAATTATTAATATTATTTGTTTTTAATATTAGTTGATTTATTGATATATGGTAAATATGTTCTTTTATTTAAATATAAAAATAAACTCAATAATTAATTAAAATATGTATCTTTATATTTTTCTTATAAAATAGATTAATATTTAATATTAATCTATTCTTCATATTAATTTGTTAAAACTTATTTTAATTCTATATCATCTTATTCATCTTATTCATCTTATTCATCTTATTCATCTTATTCATCTTATTCATCTTATTCATCTTATTCATCTTATTCATCTTATTTATTTTATTTTATTTGTTTACTATATCTATTATTTCTACTATATTTATTATATTTATCTTTTTATTTTTATTTTTTATTTTTATTAAATCTATCATTATCTATATTTCTAGTAGTAAATTTATCATTTTTATATTAATTAATAAATAAATCTTCATTATTATTTTCATTAATATCTTCATCACTATTTTCATTAATAATTTTTTATTTAATAGATTTACGATATTACATATAATCATCATTATCTTCATCAGTATCTTCATCATTATCTTCATCATTATCTTTATCAATTTTAAATTTATTAAAGTTATTAGTTTATTTATTAATAGTTTAAATTTCATCATTAATAATTTTTTCTCCAAAAGTTATATCATAAAACATTTATTTAACTATTCTATATGTATATTCAATTTTAATAAATTTTTTAGATGTAATTGAATGTAAATTATCTATTAAATTATTTATATTATCTATAGTTGCCGATAAACCAATTATTTATTGACATTTTTTATTTTAAATCAATTAAAATGTACTGATTTAATTTTATTATAAATCAAAATTATTTTATTAATCAAGATATAAAGTATGAATTTCATCAATAAATAAGATATAATCTTTAGTGTTATTTATTGACATATATTAATTTAAATATTATGGGGTACCTATAATAATTCGTGATTTTTAATATATATTATTAACATTTCCTGTTAATAATGACATATTTATATTTTAATCATAATATGTTTACAATTAATTAGTATAAAATTATAATGATAAATACCATGTTGGTAAACTAATAACAATTATTTTATCATTGTAATTTTATAATATTTTATCAATTAAATTTAAAATTATATACGTTTTACCTCCTGATGTTTTACCTTTTATTATTACATTTTATTTATTTAATACTTATCTCATTGTTTATAATTACCAATAATCAAATCCATTTATTTATTAATGTTAATCAAAAATAAATGTTTCATTTTATAAATTATTTTTATATAAATTAATATTATAAATAAATTATTAATCAATATTAATATTATTAATATTATTATATTAATCTACAACATATAAATTATTTTTAGATTTAACTTTTTATATATCTTTTAATAAATCATTAATTTATTGATATCTTATATCATTTAGATCATAATCTATAACTTAATATATTAAATTTAAAATATATTATTATATTAATATTTTATCATTTTACTAATTTAATGTTTATTATATTTATACATTAAACATATTATATACTTCATTATTTTATTAATTCTTTAAGATTATTAATAAAATAATGTCTATATTTTTTATCATAAATTTATTAAATATTTAATAAATTTTATATACTTTATTATAAATAACTAATTTATTCAATTAGTTATTTTTTTTGTTATATATTTAATTTTTTTATTTTATTAATAACTTTTTAATATTTATTATTATAATCTACATTATTATTTTATAATATAGAAATATCTGATAATTGTAATAAATTAATAAATTATTAATAATCTTTAATATTATCTATATTATCATCTGTAATATCATTTATAATATCATCATTTGTAATATTAATATCTATAACACATTTTATCATTTTTTAATATTAATCAATAATAATGTTTTTATAATTTTAAACTTATAACTTCATAAAATTATTACTATTATTATAAATTTATACAATTTAATTATTTTTAAAATTACACATATAAAAGAAATATAATTACTAACAACTCAATTTATTTAAATATATTTCATTAAATAATGTTTTTTATTATTAATTGAAATTAATTAATTTAAGTATTTATTAACATTTTTAATCATTCGTTTAATTAGATTCCATTATACCATCAATTGTCATATTTTTAAAATTATTTTATGATTTATTATTATTTTCATTTATGATAAATTATATTTTTTCTTAATCATATTAACAATTATCATTTTTCATATTTTAAATAAATTATTAAAATATTTTTAAATATTTTTTTGAATTTGATTATATTGATTAATCCAATTAATCAATATATTAATATGAATAAATTTTAATATAGTTATTTAAAAATGATACTAATAATTAATTCATATTGATTAGTTTATTCTAATTATATTATTAAAATTATTCATATATTTAATCATAAAATTATTTAAATTATATATATGTTTTTTTATTATTTTATTAATTAAATTATTTATCATTTGTTTACATTTTATTTTTTAATATATATATGAAAAGTTAACAAATTTTTTCAATATCATATTATTTATTTTATTATAAATCTAAATCTTATTAATTATCAAATTATTAATTATTCAAATAATATTATAAGTTTTATAATTATTATAAAACTTCATTTTAAAAATTATTTTTTTATTTATAACGTTCATTAATTTATTATTTTATTACTTATATTTCACTATTTTAATTTAATTATAATATATCATTATAATATTAATTATGTAAACTATTATTATTACAATATATTAATAAATCAAATAATTCATCATCTTCTATTGTTTAAATTTTATCATCTTCTATTGTTTAAATTTTATCATTTTTAAAATTAAAATTTATTATTTTTGTTTTATCAACTTATTTAAAATCAGACATAATATCTTATTCATAATTATTTAATGTTATGTATTAATTTGTTTATTTATAAAATAAAATTTATTATTCGTTTTAAAATTATAATTATTATAATATATTTTAAACTATAAAATTATCATTTTATTTTTAATTTGATTATTAATATTATTTTTAATTATATTATTAATTAAAATTATTAATTATATATTATATAATTTAAAATGGTTCTTATTTATCTGATTAAATATATTATAAATTATTAGTAAAAGTTTAAATAATATTTTTTATTGTTTGTTTTTATTATTTTAAACAATTCTTTATTTTAATTAATGATATATATTGATATATAAAATCATTATCAATAATTTAATTACTTTCAAAATCTTTATTATTTTCATTATCTTCACTATCAAAATCTTCATCATCTTTATCTTTATTATCTTCACTATAAATATCTTCAAAATCTTCATCAAAATTATCTTTATTATCATCAAAATTATTTTCATTAATTTATTATAAAATTTAATTTTAATTAATAGGTTAATTTTTATTTAAATTAATATATTTTTCATTTTATTTACTTAATATAATTTATATATCATTTTAATTTATTTATGTTAATATTTTATTTTTATCTTTATTTGAATTTTTTTATATTATTATTTAATCACTTTTATCTAAATTTTATACTTTAACATCACTATATTATAAAGTTATGTTATTAGTAATATTTTTAAATTCTTCATCATTTTCAAAAATTTATAATATTTCAATATATTTTAAAGAATCTAATGTAATTTATATATATTTTTTATTTTATTATATATAATTCATAATTTTATTTTTTAAACTTTCTTTATTATCTTTTAAATAATTTTTCATTAACATTTTAAACTATTATTAAGTTAATAATATAGTATAATCTTAATTAAATAAATATTATAAAAATGTATTTAAATTATTTTCAAATTATTCATATGAACTAAATTTAATATATTTTTTTATATCAGTATTTTTGTTTTAAAAAGTTATAGTTTTATTACCAGCACAAGAAATGATATTAAAATCTTTATCCTCATCAATATATTCTTTTAATCTATTTTATCTTAATTCATATGCTTTTTAAAAACTATCAAAATCAAACATATAATAATTTGAATTTTTTAATAAATCATATAATTAAAATAAATCTTTATCTTTTTAATTTTCAAATTAAAAATAAATAGTATTTTTATTAGTTTCTTATTTTACAAATTTATGATCAATATCAATTAATTATGAACTTTAATTTTGACCTATTAAATTAGAAATTTATATCAATTTTTTGTTTTCAATATCTATATTTTATAAACATGATAATTAATTTGTTAAAATATTATAATTTTTATTTGTTAAATGATCAATTATATTATTATGATGATTAATTAAAATTTAATTTTTAATATCAGTTTATACAGTATTATGTGTTAATTCAGTTGTTTATTAAATAAATTTTATTATATTATCATTATCAAATTATTTTTCATTTTATATATCACCATTTAAATCAGTATAAATATCAGACATTTTTTTTAATAGATTAAAAAAAATAATTTATTTCATTAATATAATATACATATTATATTATATTTTACTAATGAATACATTATAATAAATGTAAATATAGATAATATTAATATTATTAATTAAATTATTCTAATTTATTAAATTAAATTATAATAATAATCATTTATATTATAATTATCAAATATTTATTATTTTTTATAAATATATATTAATTCAATATATAATGGTAAAAATATAAATTATATAATATAATAATTATATTATTAATTAAATATATTCGATAATATATTATATGATTGATATAATAATAATAAATAAAATAATATATTTTCAATTATATGTAATTTATATTTTATATAACAATTTTAATATTTTGAATAAATATCTTATTAATAAGATAATTTTTAATAATTCATTTTTAATTAATTAAATAATTTTTTTTATTTTATTTAAAAAATGAATTAATAATAATACTAAATTATAGAAAATTTAAATGAATAATGTAAATATTTAAAATCAAATTTTGATTAAGAATTATATGATTAATTATTCTAATAAATAGTTGAAATTGAATAATAATTTTAATCAAATGCTTCACTAAATGATAATAAATTTTTATATTAATAAATATTTTAGTAATATACATTATAATATAGTGATTAATTTAAATAAAAATTACCAACATTTTTACTTGAAAATAAAATTATTTAAGATACAATTAGTTAAAAAAATGTTAATTTTATACAGTTATTATTAAATAAAATTAATTAATATATGTAATTAAATGAATAATAATTAAAATAAGAATTAGATTAATTATCAAATTAATAATAAAAACAATAATAATAATAAGAAAATGATAAAAATAAAGTATATAAAATTTAAGATTTATAAAATTTATCAGATTATATAAAATAATTAAAAGAATTAAGTAATGAAGATAAAATTAAAAATTTATTTACAGTTCATTAATTATATAAATCTAATTTTACTAATTTTAAATTATAAGAATATTCATAATAAAATAATTAAAATAATAAATTAAATTTAATAATAGATTAATAAACTAATTTATAATATTTATTATTAGATAAGAATTTATATGAATTATAATTTAAAAATTAATATATTTAATTAGGTGAAATAATGTATAAAATTGATAGTAATTTAATTAATAAAAATAGTGTTTAAAAATAATTAGATTCTAATTAAAAACAGTTATTTAATTATTATTTAAAATAAATTAATAAATAATAATATAAAAATTTAATTATTTTCACTTAAGAAACCAAATAAGAATAAACTAAATAAATTAAATAATGATTATTAATATTTTTTTTTATTATTTAAAAAAAAATATAATATGATTCAAATAATAAATAATTATTTTTAATATTTAATTGATGGTTTTATAAAAATATAATATTAAAAAAATATAACATTTTATACTAATATGAATAAAAAACAAAGATTATAATTATATCAATAAATTTTATAAAATAAAGAATTATTTTAAATAAATTCATTTGTTCAAAATAATAATATATAAGATAAAATTAATAATGAAAAAATAATTAATTTAGATATAAATAGAACTATTTTTTATAAAAATGACATAGAAAATAAAGAAAAGTTAAAATAAATATTGTTAAAATTTCCTTATAAATATATATAAGGTTTTAATTATATTGGTAAAATGTTAATTGAATCATTACCATAAAATATAACAATATAAGAATTATATGATATTTTTGAATATATAATGTTAGATAAATAATAATATTATTATATAAATTCAATATTAGATAATAATTTACAATTAAAAACAAATAATATTATTGACAATATTGTCAAATAAATTGATGATGAATAATTAATCAATCATATAATGGTATAATAAATATCTATATAATAACTAATTTTTAATAATCAATATATTTATTTAAATAATATATTTTTAGACTTATTTATATTATAAGGTATTAAAATATATGATAATATGTTATTATTGATATATTAATTTATTAATTAATATGATATTCTTGAATTAAATGATTTATTAAATAAATAAAACTTATTTAGTAAATTTAATATGTTAATATAATGTGGTTATTAATTTAATTTATTTTGAATTTTAATTTTATTTTTTTTAATATGTATATTAAAAAGATGATGAATAAATATTTATTGATTGTGCTAATTACATTATATAGTTTAAATAATATTAATTGTTAAAATGTTGATTGTAATGATTTAACTATGTTATAATAATATTATAATAATTATACTTAATAAATGTAAGTATTAGAAGTTAAAAGTAATGATAAAAATTCTAACAATAAAAATGAGAAAAAAAAGAATATGTTATAAAAATAATTTATTGGTAATTTATCTATGTGTAAAAATTAGAGTATAATTATTGATGATAAAAATAATTATACAATTAGTGATTTATTAATATAATATTAATAATAATATAAAAACGATTAAGCTTTTGATGATGTTTTATAAAAATATCTTGATAAAGATGGTGATAATTAAATTTCTATAGATGAATTAGAAGTATATTTTGGTGATATATATTTTAGTAATTTATAAATAGATTATTAAAAAATAAACATTAAACATATATAATAAAATGTAACAATATAATAATAATGATTAATAAACTAAATTATTAATTTGAATAATTATTATTTTTTTTTATTTATTTATATATGTTTAATGTTTAAATAAAGAAATAATATTTAAAATATTTGATAGTGATAAATAATTAACATATAATTAATACTTATAATGTAAATAATTTGATAATTATTATAAATATATATCATAAAATAATAGTTGTAATATCAATAATAAATAAATAAATCTATGTATTTTAAATAATGATAATGTAATATATTTAAATTCAACATAATTATTTAATTTACGAATACATTAATAAATATTAAATAAAACAATATTCAACAATAATGTAATGAAGAAAGAAAATATCGAAAATAATAAATAATTTAAATTAACATTTAATTGATAATTATAAAAATGATATATTTTATGTAGATAATATATATTAATTTATGTATAATAAAGTTTTTATTTATAATATTAATAATTATGTTATTGATGTTATTTATTTTTTTTTTATTTGTTATAAAAAATATTATGTAAAATAAAGATTAAGATGATATATTATAAAAATTTAATTAAATTTTTAATTATTGTAACATTACTAAAGATGAACTAAATTATATAAATAACTGTAATAATATTGAATTAAATGATTTTACAGATGTTTAAAAATATACATTTTATTATTAAAAATATAAAAAATAATATTAATTTTTAAATTAATTTAATAAAGAATAAAATAATATTAATAATAATATTAATTATTTATCTTAAGATGAAGATGAAAAAAATGAATGTTTATTTTACGCAATAACTTAATAAATTAAAATAGATAATAACAAATATGTTCATAATTTATAAAATAATGAGATAATTAAATATAAAAAAATGTTTAAAAAAGATTACTTTTTAACAATGTATATATTTTATAATTAAAAATATGATAAAAATAATTAAAATTATACAATAATTACAGAATTAAAATCATCAATAAAAAATATACTTGATGATTATAAAAAAGATTAATGTAAAGAATTTGTAGTTTCTACAATAAAATCAGTATTTGGTTAATTATTTGGTGTAAATATATATTATTAATAATATAATAAAAAATAAAATATAGATGTGTTATATTTGTATGATTATAAATTAAATAATTGTATAACATTATAATTAAAATAAAATCATTTTAATATGAATTTATTTGATACATAATAAAATTAAAATACTAATTGTTTTTAAATAATAAAAAATAATATTTATTAATAAATTGAACCACACTTTGATAATGAATAAAACCATGAATTTGACAATTTTAAAAATTAATATTAAATTTATATTTATTATTAATTTTAATAAGTTAAAGATTATAAATAATTGTTAATTTTATTACGTTTAATATCTAAATTTATTGATAAAGATTAAAAAGAATTATTTATATAATAAAAAAAATAAATAGCACGTAAATTATATAAAGATTTTTTATAATTTTAATGAAATCATTATAAATTAATTTTATCCATTAATTTATCTATATATTATAAATCATTTTACTAAATTTATTATTTTATATAATTAATAATAGTTTATATATTATTATTATCTTAAAATAATGTTAACCATTATTAATTATTTTTTTATTTATCTATTAATTTAAATAATTACTACAATTATTATTAATTTTAATTACATTAAAATTGTTATAATATTTTATTATATTGATCAAATTGTATTTATTAAATTTACTATGTTTATTATAATTAAAATATAAATTAATTTATTAATATTTATAAATATTAATCTAATTATTATTAATTTGATAATTAATATATATCATTAATAAGAATTAAATATTAATTATTATTATTAGTAATATCATTTAAATATGGTTATATTTCTTATAATTATTATATTTTTAATATAGTATTATTATCATTATAAAATATCACATTATTACCTTATATTTATATTATAATATATGTATTAACAAACAATTTAATTAAACAAAATATATGTTTACATATTTGTTTATTTAATTAACTATATAAACATGAACATTTAAATATTTTTTAATCATATATTTGATAATAATTTGATATGTTAAATATAATTTAATTTTAATCAAATGTATATATCTAATCATTTTCTTAAACATTAATTGTATCAAATATTTTAAAATTATGTTAATACATTACACTATTATTTTTTCTATACATAAACATTATAATAAACAAAATAAACAAAAAAAATCATATTATTATTATAAATACACTTCATTAATGTTATTACCAAATTAGTACATGTAATTTACAATATGAATTAATAAATGAATTCATAATAAATGATAATAAATAAACTAATTACGTAAATAATATCCATTATTCAATATATTTTGATTATTATAATGTTCTATATAATCCATATAACAATATTATTAAAAACACTAATGTAAATATAAAATTTACTATATTTTCTTATAATTAATCATCCATATTTTTTATATAAATAAAAAAAATATACATAATCTCAAATTATGTATAACATTAATTAATGTAATACTTTATGTGTATTAATTAATGATTATGATTAAATATAATTATTATATTTAACTATTTTGTATTGTAATTTCTATACTAAAAATTTGTATTGTTAAACTAATTTCAAATGATCTAAATTAATTTAAATACTATTTTTTTTCTATTACAATAATATTGATAACATGTTACTATTATCTATATTGAAATTAATTCTTATGAATTCTAAATCATCATAATCACAATTTTACATGTAATTAACATATATTTACTCAATATCATAATCATCTTTTAATTAACATTCTAAATCAAAATCTTCTAAATAATCTTGTGTTAATTAATTAATATTTTAAACATTCCAATATATAATTGTACCATTATTATTAATGTTTTTATTTCTTCTACCTGCTCTACCTTTCATTTAAATAATATCTGATAATGAATACTATTAATCATTTTATTATCTAATGATAACTGTTTCAATAGAATAATCTATACCCATTTTCATTGATTATGAAGTAAATAATAAACCTAAATTTTTATTACAATGTAACATTTTAATGATACTATATTGAATACAAAATGGTAATTAAGGGTGAATTATTGAAATATTATAATAGAAACTTTTTTCTAATTATTTTAATATTTTCATTATTTCTTATTTTTAGATACCTTCACCATCATATTTTTTTTAAGATTATTATAATATATAATCATCACCTATTTAAACAAATTATTCTTTAATACCTGTTTATTGTTTATATAATTTATTAAATAATTCTGATTATTTTACTTCATCATTGATTATTTAAGTAAATATATTTTAAGTTTATTCATTAAATTTGAAATATGAACCTTTGTTAATTAATAAATGAATTTATTAATTATCTTCTAAGAATGATTAAATAATATTATAATTAATTATTAAATCTTAAATCATTGGTGTCATATTAATATCAAATTTATATAACTATTCATTTAAAATAGTTCTTAACTTATCATATTTAACCATATTTTATTTAATAAAATCTATTTTATTAACAATCATTTATTGAAATTATCTTAATTAATTGTTTTATTATTTCGATAAACCAAATTCATTATTATTAACATTAAATTTGTTTTTAAACTTAAGTTTATTAATGTTTAAGTTTTATTTCGATTCTTATTGATTTTATAAAATATCAATATATTCTTATAAAGTAATATTAATTTAATCAATTAATTATTAATAACCATCATATACATCATTTTCTAATGATTCAATATATTCAACAAATGAAATATATTTTTCATATGATATTTATTCTGATTAATCAAATATTAATGCTGGTAATTTATTATTATATTTTAACAACAACATTTATTTAAATAATTGTTCATTTTCATTAATTAAATTATCTTAAACAACTTCAATATTATCTTTCAATGGTATTAATTAATTTTAGTTAAATATAAATTCATCTTATTAAATTACTCTATATTTATAATTAATTTTCTTACAATTAATTTTATCTTATGTTAACTATTTAATTTTATTACATAATAATTATTAATCTGTTATTTTAATAGTTGCTGATAAACAAACTAATTATTATTAACATTTTGATATTAAATATTACAATGCTTATTTAAATTAATTATCATTAATTATATGAACTTCATCAATTATTAAAATATCAATATTAAAATCAATATAATTTTATAATTATAATGGTGTACCTATAATTAAATTTTAACAATTATCTTCAAATGATAATACTTCTGTTAATAATGTGAATTTAAAATTAGTAAATGTTTTAGAAATATTAGCTGCTGTTTATAAAGCTACATTCCATGTTGGTAATGATATAACAATTTTTTTATTAACATTATTATTTAAAATATGATTTAATGAATTAACAAATGTAAAAGTTTTACCACCTGATGTTGGTCCAATAATTAATAATGATTTATTATCTTTTATATCTTAAATCATCATATGTTACCATTTATCAAAATGTAATATTTATTCTTATTATTCAAATATAGTATCGTTATTATCATATTTAAATTCATCTATTTACTTAACATATTCTAATTATTTTAAATAATCATTTGTTATTTATTATTGTAATTATTAAACTTATTCATCTTATAAATCAACTTTAGATTTTAACCATATTTTTGATTACTATTTAATGTTATTTTATAATAAGAATTTATTATATTATTCATTTAATAATAACAATGATTATTTATTAAACTTTTTAATACTATCATTACATTTATCATATAAATAGTATAAATTATTTAATTATTTAATAAAATTAACATTTTCATGTTAATTTAATTCTTATAATATTTATTACAATTTCTTATTTTTAACTTTTAAATTAAGTTCATTTTTAGCTATTTAAGATAATAGTTTTTCAATAGTATAATTTGATATATCTTAAATGTTACTATAAAATTATTTTAACAATGATGTTAATAATAATTCATAAAACAATGTAATATCATTAACATTAATTTAATCTATAGTTTTTTTATTTTATTAATCTATTATTTTAATAACATAATCACATTATTATATATCTATTTTATGTTATTTATAATATGATTATTAATCATAACCGAGTTATTATAAAATATTATAATAATCTTATTTTACTAAATATAAATTTGATATTAAATCTGTCATTTTGTTTTGCTATATTTATTTCAATTCTTTATTAACGCTTACAATCTGATAAAATAAATAAATAAAAACATTTACAACATAAAATGTCATATTTTTAAAAAATGTTATATCAATAATATTGTAAAAATAATCAAATATTTAAGTGAATAATAAACATAAATATATTATAAACATAAACAAAATCAAATATTTAAGTGAATAATAAACATAAATATATTATAAACATAATAATATTGTAACATAAATATATTTGAATAATAATATTACAAACATAATAATATTACAAACATAATAATATTTGAATAATAATAATATTATAAACATAATAATATTATAAACATAATAATATTTGAATAATAATAATATTATAAACATAATAATATTATAAACATAATAATATTTGAATAATAATATTATTATAAACATAATAATATTTGAATAATAATAATATTACAAACATAATAATATTATAAACATAATAATATTTGAATAATAATAATTTCATAACATAATAATATTATAAACATAATAATATTATAAACATAATAATATTATAAACATAATAATATTATAAACATAATAATATTTGAATAATAATAATATTTGAATAATAATAATATTTGAATAATAATAATATTTGAATAATAATAATATTTGAATAATAATAATATTTGAATAATAATAATATTTGAATAATAATAATATTATAAACATAAATATATTTGAATAATAATATCGTAAACATAAATATATTTGAATAATAATATTATAAACATAAATATATTTGAATAATAATATTATAAACATAATAATATTATAAACATAATAATATTATAAACATCACCCAAATCAAAGATTTGGGTGAATAATAAACATAATAATATTTGAATAATAATATTGTAAACATAATAATATTTGAATAATAATATTGTAAACATAATAATATTTGAATAATAATATTGTAAACATAATAATATTTGAATAATAATAATATCGTAAACATAATAATATTTGAATAATAATAATATCGTAAACATAATAATATTTGAATAATAATAATATTGTAAACATAATAATATTTGAATAATAATAATATTGTAAACATAATAATATTTGAATAATAATAATATTGTAAACATAATAATATTTGAATAATAATAATATTGTAACATAAATATATTTGAATAATAATATTATAAACATAATAATATTATAAACATAATAATATTTGAATAATAATAATTTCATAACATAATAATTTCATAACATAATAATATTGTAAACATAATAATATTGTAAACATAATAATATTTGAATAATAATATTTGAATAATAATATTTGAATAATAATATTATAAACATAATAATATTATAAACATAATAATATTTGAATAATAATATTATAAACATAATAATATTATAAACATAATAATATTATAAACATAATAATATTATAAACATAATAATATTATAAACATAATAATATTATAAACATAATAATATTTGAATAATAATATTATAAACATAATAATATTATAAACATAATAATATTATAAACATAATAATATTATAAACATAATAATATTTGAATAATAATATTGTAAACATAATAATTTCATAACATAATAATATTTGAATAATAATAATATTATAAACATAATAATATTTGAATAATAATATTGTAAACATAATAATATTATAAACATAATAATATTATAAACATAATAATATTATAAACATAATAATATTATAAACATAATAATATTATAAACATAATAATATTATAAACATCACCCAAATCAAAGATTTGGGTGAATAATAAACATAATAATATTATAAACATAATAATATTATAAACATAATAATATTTGAATAATAATAATTTCATAACATAATAATTTCATAACATAATAATTTCATAACATAATAATATTTGAATAATAATAATTTCATAACATAATAATTTCATAACATAATAATTTCATAACATAATAATATTTGAATAATAATATTTGAATAATAATAATTTCATAACATAATAATATTTGAATAATAATATTTGAATAATAATATTTGAATAATAATAATTTCATAACATAATAATATTTGAATAATAATAATTTCATAACATAATAATATTTGAATAATAATAATTTCATAACATAATAATATTTGAATAATAATAATTTCATAACATAATAATATTTGAATAATAATAATTTC
>Ga0194115_10000620_pt1 | contig 50936 bp, 52 predicted proteins | sample TA2MahsurfametaG_3_FD_148656 | JGI IMG/M metagenome (GOLD analysis project Ga0194115, IMG submission 148656) | Freshwater microbial communities from Lake Tanganyika, Tanzania - TA2015002 Mahale S4 surface | ecosystem: Environmental > Aquatic > Freshwater > Lake | place: Tanzania: Lake... | reverse complement strand
GCGGTTCGTGAGGCCCTCGAGGAGTGGCTCGAGCTCTTTGACGCGTTGCTGCCCTCACCTGATCAGCGGTGATCGTCAGTGAGGCGATCAGGAGGAACGCGCCCATGAATTTGTAGGAAGCCTCCCAAGAAGGCCATCTGATTGTGCAGGGCTGTATCATCTACGGAGACGAACCCAAACACGCAGTCGCCTGCACCACATGTGACTGGTTTGGGGAACTCATCCGGGATCGGAAAATCCGCGAGGTCCCCAGACCCCGAGCCTTTACCGACGACTCAGACCTCTTCGATCTCGATCAAGAGGAACAAGACCCACCACGACCAATCAGGAGGATACCCACCCAGTGACAGGAGATAGACCAAACGTGCGAACTATCACCGTCAACCGTGACGACAATGGAACCCTCATCATCGCAGTCGTTGACTCAGGATCCCACGTCGAGGATTTCTGGGGGACTGACGACTACGAGTTCTGGTACCAGGTGCCAGCAGGGCGCATCGACACCCTCGCCCAACGCCTGAATACAACTCCAGACCAGATCGTTGACGAAATCAACACAAACTGGCGAGGAGACCGGTTCTACGCCCTCGAAGAAATCTTGAAAGAGCCAGGAATTGACGACAAGTTTACGTCGTACGTCTAGCAACTGGACAAAGGTACCTGCCATCATGCTCTGAAGTCAAAAGTCGCACTGGCTCGGGCCGTCGCCCTATGGTGCCAGTACAACGGGGTAAATCGGTCACTCGTACCAATACTGAATTTCCATCGGTTTGAGGAGCCTCGCCGATGTCTCCTCAGCGGTGCAGGAGCGTAGGGCGTTGCTGCGTCGCCTCCTGAACGGAATGTCTCCCAACCCGGACGTCCGGTCCGCGGCGAATGAAGATGACGGCAACTTGTCCGAATGAGCGCTCAAGAATGACCGCTACGTGATCCCAACGGGTCAGGCGTAGTCGACGCTGGAGATCTGGCTGAGCTTGTCCAGTTGATGGTGGGCTTCGATCATGCGTACCGTCCCCGAATGCGAACGCATCACCAGGCTCTGTGTGATCGCACCACCCGCGTGGAACCGCACACCCTTCAACAACTCACCATCGGTCACGCCCGTGGCGGCGAAGAAGCAGTTGTCGCCGCGCACCAGGTCATCGGTGGTCAACACCGCATCCAGGTCGTAGCCGGCGTCAAGAGCGGCCTTGCGCTCGGTGTCGTTGCGGGGCCACAACTTGCCCTGAATCTCGCCACCCATGCACTTCAACGCTGCGGCCGAGGTGACTCCTTCGGGCGTTCCGCCGATGCCGAACAACACGTCCACGCCGGCGTCGGGCCACGCGGTGGCCAGCGCACCGAAGATGTCACCGTCACTGATCAGCTTGATGCGCGCACCGCTGGCCCGCACCTCCTCGATGAGATCCTTGTGCCGATCGCGATCGAGGATCATCACGGTCAGGTCGCGCACGCTCTCGCCTTTGGCCTTGGCGATCCACTTCAGGTTGTCGACGTACGACGCGTTGATGTCGATGGACCCCTTCACGTCGGGACCGACGGCGATCTTCTCCATGTACATGCACGGACCCGGATCGAACATGGTGCCCTTCTCGCTGACCGCGATCACCGACAGGGCGTTGCCGCGACCCATGGCGGTCAGCGTGGTGCCGTCGATGGGATCCACGGCCACGTCGGTGTCGGGCTTGGAACCGTCGCCCACCACCTCGCCGTTGAACAACATGGGTGCTTCGTCCTTCTCGCCCTCTCCGATGACGATCATGCCGTTCATGGGCACGCTGGCCAACACGGTGCGCATGGCGTCCACGGCGGCTCGGTCCACCCCGTTCTTGTCACCACGACCCACCCAGCGCGAGGCGGCCAGCGCCGCCGATTCGGTGACGCGCACGAGTTCGAGGGCGAGGTTGCGTGAGGGCTTCTCGGGCATGGATGCAACCGTAGTCCCGCGCCGGTGGTCGCCCCTCGCTCCGCCTAGCCTTGCTCCGTGGTCGAACGGCGCCCTCTCACCGTGGCCCAATGTCTCGCCGGACGCGATCTCAGCGAACCCCGCCTCAGCCCCGACGGCTCGTTGGTGGCGTTCTGCACCTCCGACGCGGGGGAGACGCACCTGGTGTTGGTTCCCGCGAGCGGTGGCCCCGAGCGCCGGCTGTCGCCGTGGCCCATCCGCGGAGGCCGAGGCTTGGGCGGTGGCAGTCTGGAATGGTGGCACGACGGATCGGCCGTGCTGTGCGTGGCCGCCACCGGCGAGTTGTGGGCCATTCCCGTCGATGGTGGCGAACCGCGCCTGTTGCTACGCCCCGAGACGGGGCGCATCGTGTCGTCGCCGGTCGTTTCACCCGGCACCGACGCGGTGGCGGTGGTGATCGACCAGGCCGAGATACACGTGATCGAACTCGACGGATCAGTCACCCGGGTCGACCACGGCGACCACGCCTTCGTGATGGACCCGGTGTGGTGGAACGGTCGACCCGTGTGGGTGGGTTGGAACCCGCCACACATGCCGTGGGACGAGTCGTGTCTGGTCACCACCACCGGAGTCATCACTGCGGCCGCCGAACTGCAGATACAACAACCGCGCACCGACGTCACCGGTGAGCGCTTGGGTTGGCTCGACGACTCCACCGGTTGGTTGAACGTCAACGTTTTGGGCGAGCTCGGCACGGTTCGTGCCGACGAGCGACACGAACACGGTCCGCCGTCGTGGGGCGAACGCCAACGCACGTGGTGCTTCCACGGCGACGGTCGTCGGGTGGCCTTCGTGCGCAACGAGGACGGCTTCGGTCGCCTGTGCTCCCTGAACCTCGACACCGGCGAGGTGCTCGAGTACGCCAAGGCGGTGCACGGTCAGTTGTCGTGGGTGGGCGACACGTTGGTGGCCCTCCGCACCGGCGGCAAGACCCCCACCCAGATCGTGGCCTACGACACTCGCACCGACGACTGGACCCGTCGCACGTTGGTGGTCGGCCCCTCGCACGAATGGAACGGCCACCCCAGTCTGGTGGAACCCGAATCGTTCACGTTCACGGCACGCGATAAAGAGTCGATTCCCGCGCGTCTGTTCCGTGCGCCGCAACCCAACGGCCGCACCATCTGTTGGATACACGGTGGGCCCACCGATCAGTCGACGGTGACCTTTCACCCCAAGATCAACTACTGGGTGGATCGTGGATACGACGTGTTGGTGCCCGACCATCGTGGCTCCACGGGCCACGGGCGCGCGTTCACGCAGAGTCTGCGTGGTCGCTGGGGCGAACTCGACAGTGACGACGTGGTCGATGCGTTGCGAGCGTTGGGTCGTGACGCGAACACCGTGGCGGTAATCGGTGGTTCGGCCGGTGGGCTCACCGCGTTGAATGCGATGGTGGCTCGACCGCGGGTGGCTGCCGCGGCGGTGGTGTCGTATCCGGTGTGTGACATCGCGGCTCTCGATGTCACCACGCACCGCTTCGAGGCGCACTACAACCGCACCCTCATGGGCACGCCCGCGGAGACCATCGAACGTAGCGCGCGACGCTCGCCGATCCATCGCGCCGCGGAACTACGCGACACTCCCGTGCTGATCCTGCACGGAACCGCCGATCCGGTGGTGTCCATCGAACAGAGTCGCTCGCTCGTGCGGGCGATCACCGACGATGGTGGACAACACTGTGAACTGATCGAGTTCGAGGGCGAGGGTCACGGCTTTCGTGAGCCGGCCAACAAGCAACGTGAGTTCGACGACACCGAAGCGTTCTTGAGCCGATTTCTGCGCTGAATCAGGGGTAGCGTCACGGACGTGACCGATTGGAATCCGCTCGACCCCGATCTCGAGAATGTCTACTACGACCTCTCGTCGTGGACCGCCGATCAGCAGGCCGAGCTCACCGCCCGATTGGCCAACGCCGACATCGCCCACGCGTGGGTGGAGTCCGAGTTGGTGGTGTCGGCCGAGTTCGAGGATCTCATGGACACCCTTTTCGATCGATTGGAAAAAGAACTGGGCATCGGCGTCACCGCGGTGGTCGGTGGTGTCGGTGAGGGCGACGAAGTCACCGAATACGAACTCGACGAATTCAACATCGAGGAACGGCGTGAGATCACCGAGACGCTCATCGCCAACCGGGTCACGCATCGCTGGATGGAAACGACGCTCATCGTGCCCACCGAGGCCGAGGAGATCGTGGACCGACTCTTGGATGAGATCGACGCCGGGGACATCGAATTCGACGACGGCTCCGACATCGAATTCGACGACGACTCTGACGACGACGACTCTGACGACGACGAGTAGTCCATCATGTTGTTGGCCGAGTTGGAGATCTGGCACACGCGGCCCCTGACTCCCACGCGTCGCGTGTCGCTGGGGCACATGGTGTTGCCCACCGACCCGGCTCCCGGCTTCGGCGGTTTGTTGCTGAGCGCCATCGTGGCTCGCCACATCATCGACGTGGAGGAGGAACTCATCCCCGACATCCATCGTTTGGTGGCTCAGATCGAACGCAACGAGCGGGTGGCCCAACCACGCTTGCGCCATCGTTATCAGGTCGACCGCCATGGCATGGCCCGCAGCCTGCATCGTCTCGTCGGCACCGGTGAGGACTTCGCTTTCGAGTTCGACACCCAGGGCAATCCCATGCAGCAGGTGTTGGGTGCCATCTACTCGCTCGAACGACTGGACGTGCCCAGTCGCAAGGCGTTGGCGCCGCTGATGGTGAAGGCGTTGAACTGGCGTGGCCCGTTGGGTCAGGCCTTCGTCGGTCATCTGGTGGGCTCCACGGCCACCTCGTTGCGCTCCATCGGCGACCCGCGGGCATGGGCCCTCGAGATCCTTGGTTTCCCCATGGGCACCGTGAAGCCCACGCGCAACGAGGTGATGGCGCAGTACCGCAACCGACTGCGTGCCGTTCACCCCGATCACGGTGGCAATCAGGACTCGGCCAGCAAGGCCATCGGTGATCTGGGCGAGGCCCGACGCATTCTGATCGGCTGATCGTGACCACGGTGAAGAGGCCCGAGGGGTTGGTGTTGTTCCCCGGGTCGGGCTCGGGTGCGGGTCATTCGTCGTTGCTCGCCATCGAACACCGCCTGTCGCCGATGCCGGTGGGTCGATACGACTTCGACTATCGCCTGGTCGGCAAGCGCGCCCCCGATCGTCCACCCGTGTTGTTGGCCCGGGTGCGCGAGTGCGCCCATCGGTTCGCCACCGAGCACGGCACCACCACCAGCGCACTGATTCTCGGCGGTCGATCCATGGGCGGGCGCATCTGCTCGATGGTGGCCGGTGGTGTACCCGACATCGACGGCGAGCGGGCCATGCCGGTGCGCGGCGTGGTGTTGGTGTCCTATCCGTTGCATCCACCGGGCCGGCCCGACAATCTCCGCGTGGAACATCTGCCCCGCCTCACGGTGCCGTGCCTGTTCGTGCACGGCACCAAGGACGATTTCGGATCACCCGACGAATTGCGTCGCTCGACCGCCGTCATCCCCGGTGCGGTGACGCATCACTTCATCGAGAACGGTCGTCACGATCTGAAGAAAAAGGACGCTCTCATTGCCGACGTGGTCGCCGACTGGGTGTCGTCACTCTCCTGAGTCGTTCGTGCTCGTCATGGGCAAGGTGTGGTCCTCGGGATTGAGATCCTCCAACTCGCGACGAGCGGTCTCGGGATAGGTGAAGGCCACGATGAGAGCCACCACCACCGGTCCGCCCACCAACGCCAACATCACCGGCCCGTAAGCCGAGCCACCGTCGACGATCGCTCCCGTGAGCAACAACGAGATGCTTCCGCCCAACAGCGCGCTGGCCAAGATGAGATAGGCCGCCCGACCACGGTTGCCGGTGGGGAACAATTCGGTGCGGTACACGGCCAGCGGGGGATAGGCGGTGGCCGCCACGATGGCGCCCACGATGGCGCTCCACCACATCAACGATCCCGAGAAATTGAAGGACAACGCGATGAGCAACGCCCCGGTGGGCGCGCAGATCACGGCCAATCGTCGACGGCCTGCCCGATCCGCCACGCGACCGCCCACCACCAGTCCGATCACCGCCGGGGTAGCGGTGACGATACTGAAGAGCGACACCATGCCCGCCGAGAAGCCGCGCTCGTCCTTCAAGAAGGTGTTCTGGAAGAACGAGGCCGGTGACAACAACATGTTGCCGAAGAATGCCACCGCCATCTGGATACCCAGACGACGGCGCTGCAGACGCGGAATCGGTGTGGCCGACGTGTCGGCCTTGTGCCACTCGAACCGTCTCGTCTCGGGGAGATGTCTGGCCAGATCGCGGGCCACCAACAACCACACCAACCCCAACACATAGACCCAACGCCAGCCGGACTGGCCCACGTCGGCCAGCGGCAAGGCCACCACCGCCACGCCGGCTCCCAATCCGTTGGCCATGGCCAACAAACTGACGGCGTAGGCCCGCGAACCTCGGGGCATCTCCTCGGCAGCGATCACCGCGATCAGCAGATCGAGAGCCAACCCCAAAGGGCGCCCCAACGCTTGCGTGGCCACCAACACCGGGAAGTTGGGAGCCAGCGCCCCGAGCGAGGCCACGGTGGGTGCGGCCCACGCCAACACCACCACCACGCGCCGCCGTCCGATGCGATCGGCCAGCAGAGCCGCGGGTAATCCGAACAACACGCCCACGCGCACGACGGTGCCCGCGACGCCACGACCCCAGTCGCCCACACCGAAGTCGTCGCCAGCGAACGCCACGGTCTGCGTGAACAAGGTGTTCACGAACGCGGTCAGCAACGAGGCGGCGGCCAGCAGACCGAGAATGCGTACCTGTCGTTGATCGAGTCGATCCGGGGGCGCCCAACCGGGTTGTCCCTCCCGCGAACGCGGTGAACGGCGGACGATCGAGCGTCGCACCAGTGGTCCGAACATCCAATGGAACCAGGGGATCACCAGGCGGTAGTCGGTGCGTTCGCTCAATCGCCCGTTGCTCGCGGTGACGGTGCGTCGATAGTCGAGGAACGGTCCGTGACGTTGAACGAACGACGCTTCGCTGTCGGATGCTCCGAGGTCGGTGTCGATGTCGGCTTCTTCGTCCACCAGATCGTCGTGGGGGACGTACAACCACTCTCTCACCTGCGGCTCGTCGGGCCACTCGCGCACCAGATGCACCCCGTTGCGACCCACGGAGCGAGCATACTTGTACGTCTATGGACCGCATCGTCGTTCAGCAGAGCGGTCCCTTGTCCGGACAGGCCGATGTTCCCGGAGCCAAGAATTCGGTGCTGAAGTTGATGGTGGCCTCGCTCTACGCGCCCGGCCGACACGAGCTCACCAACGTGCCCGACATCTCCGATGTGGAAACCATGGGTGCTCTGTTGGGCGCACTCGGTGTGCGTGCTCGACGCGACGACGTCGACGGCTCGGTGCTGCATCTGTACAACGACGGCGACGTCGGCACGGTGGCGCCCTCCGACCTGGTCAGCAGCATTCGCGCCTCCATCAACGTCCTCGGTCCATTGTTGGCCGTGTGCGGGCGAGTGCGTCTCGACATGCCCGGTGGTGACGATTTCGGCACCCGCCCCATCGACTTGCACCTCGCCGGCCTTCGAGCCATGGGAGTCGAGTTCGAGATCGACGATCGATCCATCGTGGCGTACGTCGACCGATTACGGGGCGCCGACATCGTGCTCGATTTTCCGTCGGTGGGTGCCACCGAGAACTTGGTGACGGCGGCAGTTCAGGCCGAGGGTTCCACCACCATCACCAACGCGGCGCGTGAGCCCGAGGTGGCCGATCTGTGCGAACTGTTGGTGGAAATGGGCGCTCACATTGAGGGGATCGGTTCGTCGGTTCTGAGCATCGAGGGAGTCGAACGCGGGTCGCTCGTGCCCGTGTCGCACGCCGTCGTACCCGATCGTATTCAGGCCGCAACGTATCTGGCCGCGGTGGCGGTGGCCGGTGGCTCGGCGGTGATCAAGGGTGCGCGTGCCGATCACATGGCGGTGTTGTTGAATCGCATGAACGACATGGGTCTGCAACTCGAGGCCGTTCCCGGGGGAGTGTCGATCGTGTCCGAGGGTCGAATGCGTGCCGTCGACGTGCAGACCCTTCCGTTCCCGGGTTTGGCCACCGACTACAAGCCGTTGCTGGTCACCATGCTCGCTGTCGCCGAGGGCATGGGTATCGTCACCGAGAACCTGTATCCGGGTCGTTTCCGCTACGTGGAGGAATTGTCGAAATTGGGCGCCGACATTCGTACCGACGGCCACCACGCCATCGTGCGCGGTATGGAACGTTTGCGTGGCGCGGCGGTGGTGGCCCCCGATATTCGCGCCGGCGCGGCTTTGGTGATCGCCGGGCTGGCAGCCGAGGGACGCACCGTCATTTCGGGCATCGAGCACATCGACCGGGGCTACGACGATCTGGTTGGTCGCTTGGTGGCGATGGGTGCCTCGGTGACGCGGGCCAACTCAGTCGATCTCTGAGTCGGCTGTCTCGGTCGAACGATCCTGATCCAAGGGTCCCGTTCCCAGACGACGGCGCACGATCGCCAGCAGACCCACGATGATGGCGATGGGCCCGGCCACCATCAAGATCTCGTCCCACCCGCCCTGGTGGGCGAGAACCGTGCCGATCATCGTTTTCCCTTCATGACATACGCCGCTTGACAGAGTTTCCCGCGCCCTCTCACTCTACGATTCGAAGTGCTCCCTAGCCCACTCAGGTGATTCAGTGTCCAGCATGCGAACCCAAGTCGAGGAGACCATCGAGGCCATCCGCCCGGCTCTTCACGCCGACGGCGGGGATATCGAGTTGAAGGACGTCGACGAGGTCACCGGAATCGTCAGCGTCACGCTGGTGGGTGCCTGTGGCACCTGTCCCACGTCCACTCAGACCCTGAAGCAGGGTATCGAGCGCATCATGCGCGACCGCGTGGACGGCGTCACCGAAGTGGTGAACGTGTGAGTCGCCGCGATCGCAATCCTGACTCTCTCTTCGCCTCCGCTCTCGATGGTGATCGCAGTGCCTTGGCGCGCCTGTTGTCGATGATCGAGCAAGGCGGCGACATGGCGCGCGCCATCGGTCGTCTGTCGTACCCGCGCGGTGGCAACAGTTACACCGTGGGACTCACCGGTGCACCCGGGGCCGGCAAGAGCACGTTGTCCTCGTCGATCATCGGTCACCTGCGTTCGCAGCAACTGGAGGTGGCCGTGCTGGCCATCGACCCTTCGTCGCCGTTCACCGGGGGCGCCATACTGGGCGACCGCGTACGCATGCAGGATCACGCCACTGATCCCGGGGTGTTCATCCGCTCCATGGCCACGCGTGGCCATCTGGGCGGCCTGTCGTTGGCGGCCCCCGAGGCCATTCGTCTGCTCGATGCCATCGGCCGTCTGTGGGTGTTGGTGGAGACCGTTGGCGTGGGCCAGGTGGAAGTGGAGATCGCGGGCAAGGCCGACACCACCATCGTGGTGGTGAATCCGGGTTGGGGCGACTCGGTGCAGGCCAACAAGGCCGGTCTGATGGAGATCGCCGACATATTCGTCATCAACAAGGCTGATCGCAAGGGCGTGGACGAGACGCGTCGCGACCTGGAGCAAATGCTCGATCTGTCCGACCTGGCGCACGAGGCGTGGCGCCCGCCCATCGTTCCCACCGTGGGCTCCACCGGCGAGGGTGTGGCGGCGTTGTGGGAGGTGGTCACGAACCATCGCGAGTTCATCACCACCAGCGGCGAATTGGATCGACGCCGTCAGTTCCGTCTGCGCGAGGAATTGCGCGAGATCGTGGCCCGTCGACTGGAACGGCGGGCTCGTGAGATCTGCACCGGCGAGCGTTGGGAGTCCCTACAGGACGACGTCATCGAGCGCACTCTCGATCCGTACAGTGCCGCGGACGAGATGCTGAAGACCGTCGGCGCCTGAACGTCCGACCGAGGAGCGACCATGTCCGGTGTTTCGAGTTCCGAAGACGAAGTATCGGGCCAACTGGTTCGATGTCAGCGTCGTGCCGACGGTGTCGCCGTGGTGACGCTCGACAACCCGAAGGTCAACGCCTTGAGTCTGGCCGTGTTGACCCGACTCGGCGAGGTGGCCAGCGATCTCACCACCAACCCGCCCGGGGCCGTGGTGATCACCGGTGGCGAACGCCTTTTTGCCGCCGGAGCCGACATCAGCGAGTTCGGTGGCACCGCCGAGGCGGAGCGCATCGGTCGGGGTTTCCACTCGGCGCTCGACGCCGTGGCCGCGATTCCGCGTTTCGTCATCGCCGCGGTCAGCGGATACGCCCTCGGAGGAGGATGCGAACTGGCGTTGGCGTGCGACTATCGCATCGCGGCCGACAAAGCCGTGTTCGGACAGCCCGAGGTGTTGCTCGGCATCATCCCCGGCGGTGGTGGCACGCAACGTCTGTCCCGTGTGGTGGGCGCCAGTCGGGCCAAGGAATTGATGATCACCGGTCGCCAGGTGACATCCGAAGAGGCGTTGCGCATCGGTTTGGCCGATGAGGTGGTGCCCAACGACAGCCTGCTCGAGCGCGCGATGGCGTTGGCTTCGTCGGTGGCCACGGGCGCCGTGTTGGCCCATGCCGCCATCAAACGGGCCGTCGACGAGGGACTGTCCACCTCGCTGGCCGAGGGTCTGTTGTTGGAGCGTCGTCTGTTCACCGACGTCTTCACCACCGACGACAGTCAGACGGGCGTGAAGAGTTTTCTCGAGAAGGGCCCGGGCAAGGCGACCTTCAGCGGTCGTTGATCGCTCTTTCGTACACCGCCAGTGTGGAGGTGGCTATGGCATCCCACGAGAAGCGACTGCGCAACACTTCACGCCCCGCCTTTTGCATGTCGTGCGCCGATGTCCCGTCGGTCAGCACCCGTTCGATCGCACTGGCCAACTGACGCGCGTTGCCGGGCTCGAACAACGCCGCCGCATCGGTTCCCTCGATGATCTCGGCCAGTCCTCCGGTGCGGGCCGCCACCGTGGGTGCTTCGGCGGCGAGCGCCTCCAGGGCCACGATGCCGAACGGTTCGTACAGTGACGGGATCACGACGCATCCGGCGCGATGCAACAACGAACGTAACTCGTCGTCGTGGACGTAGCCGGCCAGGTTCACCAGATCGCTGACGCCCTCGATGTCGACTTGACTCTGTAGTTCGGGCAGATACGAACCACGTCCGGCGATGACGCACCGAATGCCGGGGACCCGACCGCGCAACAAAGCCATCGCTTGGGCCAACACCTGGAAGCCCTTTTCGTACTGCACGCGACCCCAGGCCAACACCATCGGCTCACGCGTGACCGTGCCATCGGGTGCCCACACGCGTGGGTCGACGCCGTTGGGGACGAGTTCGACATTCGTCGGATCCAGACCCTCCAACAGCTCGCGCATCATGAAACGCGAACAGCAGATCTGCGCCGTGGACCGATACGCCAGCCACGCTTCCACTGCATTGATGGCCGAACCGGCACCTTCGGGAACGTGACCGCCGTGACGACCTCGTTCGGTGGAGTGGAACGTGGCCACCAAGGGTGTGCCGAACAACGTCGACAGAGTGTCGCCGGCCCAGGCGGTGTGCCAATCGTGTGCGTGCACGAGGTCGGGGTGCCAGTCAGCGAGGCCGGCGGCCAAGGCCACCATCTGATTGTTGGCCGAGGCGGTGCGCAACACCTCACCGTCGTCGGGCAACCAGGGCAGGTCGGTGCGGGCACGCACCACGCGCACCCCGTCGGTGGTGGTGGTATGAGCGGGCAGATCGCCGTCGGTGTCGATGCTGAAGACCACGACGTCGTGCCCCGCGCGCGCCAGCGCACCGGCGAGTCCGTCGACGTGGGCTGCCACTCCGCCGATGGAGGCCGGCGGGAACTCGCGGGTCAGCATCAGCACGCGCACGAGCGAACGGTAGCGGACGCACCTCGTAGCCTTGGCGTGTGGACGAACGACGGGCGTGGTGGCGTGACTCAGCGTTGCGTCCCATGGTGGTGGCGTGCCTCACCCTCAGCGGTGCCGTGGGCGTGTTCGGATTCTCGTTCGGTGTGGGGTCCGTGGTGGCAGGAGCCAGTGTGTGGCAGACGTGCGCGTTGTCTTTGTTCGTGTTCACGGGCGCGTCGCAATTCTCGGCCATGAGCGTCATCGGGGCCGGTGGTTCGCTGGGTTCGGCGTTGGGTGGTGCGTTGTTGTTGGCCGCGCGCAACGGTGTGTACGGGTTGACGATGTCACGACGATTGGATGGTTCTCTCGGGCGCCGCTTGCTGGCGGCACAACTGACCATCGACGAGACGACCGCGATGGCGGTGGCCCAACCGAGTCGTCGCGAGCAACAGATCGCGTTCTGGTTGACGGGTCTCGCGCTGTACGCGTTCTGGAATCTGGGTACTCTCGTCGGTGCGCTCACCGGTCGGGCAGTCGACCCTCAGACGTTCGGCCTCGACGCGGCGTTTCCCGCCGGCTTCGTGGCCATGGTGTGGCCCCTGCTCAGTGATCGCCGGGCGCGGCTGGCGGCCGCGATCGGGGCTGCGGTGTTCGTGGCCACGGTGTCCTTCCTACCCGTCGGGGTGCCGATTCTGTTGTCGGTGGTCGGAGCATTGGTGGGAGTGCAACGCCCGGTGCCACCACCGGTCGTGGTCGAGGTGTCGCCACCATGAGTTGGACGCTGGTGATCGTTCTGGCGGTGGGCGCCTACGCGTTCAAGGTGACCGGGCTCTTGATTCTGGGTGGACGCACCATGCCGTCGGTGATGGAGCGCTGTCTCGTACTCATCCCCGCCGCGGTGGTGTCGGCACTCATCGTCAAAGACACCTTCTCCACCGGCCAAGAACTGGTGCTCGACGCCCGCGCCGCCGGTATCGCGTTGGCCGTCGTGGCGGCCTGGAGAAAGGCGCCGTTGATCGTGGTGATCGTGCTGGGTGCGACCGTCACCGCCGTGATACGACAGATCTGACGGGACCGTGCGCTCGTCCGAGAACGGTGTCAGTCGACGAGGGACTTCAATTTCTTCAAGTTACGGCGCCAGATGGTTTTCATCACCAACTGACCGCCGACGATCTCGCCCAGGCGACCTCCGAGCCACCACGGAAACGTCAACTGCTCGCTCCAGGTGAAACGAGTGCGCGTGCCGCCGTCGAGCGGGGCCAGCGTGAAGATGCCCGTGCCGGTGACCAACCCGGTGTGGCGCACCCCCATGGCTTCGCCCGGAATCCATTCGGTGATCTCCATGTGATCGGTCAACTTGATGGGCCCGACCTTGGTGTCGCACCAGAATTTCGTGCCTACTCCGCGAGTCTGGTCGCCCTCGAAGCGGATGGCCACCGCGTCGGCCATCCAGTCCACGTGGCTTTCGATGGGCTCCACCACGTCCCACACCCGCGCGGGCGTGGCGTCGAGGTCGATGGAAACGGTGATGCGGCTCATACCGCCAGTGTTGCCCAGATCAGACGCGGGCGCCCACCCGGCGCAGTTCTTCGGCGGCCTGCTCGGGCGGAACGATGTTGATCATCACGCCGGTGCCTCGCTCGAAGCCCGCCACGGTGGTGAGTTTCGGGAACAGGTGCACGTGCCAGTGGAAGGGCCCGTTGTGGTGGTGGGGTGCGGTGTGGAACACCAGGTTGAAGGCCACGTCGGTGAACACGCCGTTCAGGTGTACCAAGGCGTCGCGGATGGCGCGACCGACGCCGGCCACGTGGTCGTCGGACGAATCGGTGAGGTGCTGATCGTGGTGACGCGGGATGATGAGCATCTCGTACGGGTTGCCACTCCACCACGGGCACACCACCACGGCGTCGTCGGTGGCCAAGACCACGCGCTCGTTGGATGCCAGTTCGGCCTCGATCGTGGCGCACAGGATGCAGCCGCCCTCGAATCGCACGAAAGCCCGTTCCTCGTCGAGGATCTCGCCCGGTACGAACGGCAGACCGAGCAACTGTCCGTGCGGGTGCGACAGCGATGCGCCGGCCTCACGGCCGTGGTTCACGATGGCTTGCGTGTAACGGATGTTGTCGGTGTTGGCGTGGCTCTGCAGACGCTGCTTCAGCGTGACCATCAACTCCGAACAAGCCTGGTCACTGAATGTGTCGATGCCGGCGGTGTGGTCGCGCGAGAACACGAACACCTCGTGCGTGCCACTGGCTTCGGCCATGACGTGCACTGGACCGAGGTTGCGGACCGCAAGAGAGTCGTCACCGTCGAAGGCGGGGAACAGATTGGGGATGACTCGCATGCGCCAGAGGTCGTCGGGGCCGACACGCGCGAGCGTGGGAAGCGAGGGGTCCTCGTTACCGGGACAGAAGGGACACGGGCGCGAGGGACCGGATTCGACGGTGGGGACGCGGCTCGCAAAATCGGTGGGGCGCATGGCCCGCTCGGCCACGATGGTGACCCAGCGGCCGGTCAGGGGGTTCAGACGTAGTTGACTCACGGTTTCTTAATGATACGTCACGGGAGTGACGAATCATTGTCATCGGGTGTACACCGAGACATGTGTCGCAGAATCTGCGGCGAACACTGTTTTGCCCATGTCTTCCCAGCGGTTCCGCAGACGCAGTCCGGCTCGGGTCGCCATCTGATCCAATTCCTCGGGCGACGAATAGCGGATGCTCCAGGGGCGCAGGCGCACGCCACCAGTTGGGGTGAATTCCACGAACTGCCCGTCGACGCGTTGGTCCTCGGGGTGGTGCACGTCGACCGAAAGCACTACTCGATCGGCCTGAACCGATCGCACTCCCACCGTGCCGCCGGCTTTGCGCCGGGGGTCGGGCACGGCGGCTTCGACGATGAACGCCCCGCCGTCACTCAGACGCCGGGCCACGGTGTCGAACAACGCTTGCTGACGCTCGGCGCTGGTCAGACTGAAAATGGTGTTGTAGGCGACCAACACGGCGTCGAAGGTTCGATCGGGTTGGGCCTCGATCATGTCGCCGAGAATCAACTCCAACGTGAGATCGCCGGACTTGGCGCGGCACCGCTCCAGCATCGCCTCGCTTGCATCGATGCCCACCACCGCACAACCCGCGCGCGCCAGCGGAACGGCAAGACGGCCGGTGCCCACACCTAATTCCAACACGTGACCGCCACGGGCCAATTCGTCGACCAAGGTCGTGGTGGCATCCACGTCGCTGACGTCGTCGTACCAATCGTCGTAGACGTCGGCGAACGAGTCGCCGTAGGTCGCGTCGTCGAATCCTTTCATTCCTTTTCAGTCCACCACGCCGTCGTGGTCGGTGGTGAATCGGGCGATCGGGTCGCACGACGGGGCGGTAATCTTCGGGGGTGGCCGACACCGTGACATACATGGATCACGCGGCCAGCACCCCCATGCGGGCGTCGGCCATCGCCGCCATGATGCCGTTCCTCGACGGTGTGTACGCCAACCCCAGTGGTTCGCACCGCTTCGCCCGTCGGGCCCGAAAGGCGGTGGACGAGGCCCGTGACTCGATCGCCTACTCCGTGGGATGCAGGCCGGGCGAGATCGTCTTCACCGGCTGCGGCACCGAAAGCGACAACGCGGCCATCATCGGTGTGGTCCGTCGACGTGGTGGCGTGGCGGTGTGTCCGGCGGTCGAGCATCACGCCGTGCTGCATTGTGTCGAGCATCTGGGCGGTCGAGTGGTGGCAGTCGATGCCCACGGAGTGGTCGACAACGAAGCGCTGCGAGCGACTCTGGACGATTCGGTCAGCAGCGTCTCGGTGATGGCCGTGAACAACGAAACCGGCGCGATCACCGACATGAGGGCGGTGTCGGCCCTGGTCCGCCGTCACGCTCCGAACGCCGTGTTGCACACCGACGCCGTGCAGGCCGCCTGTTGGATCGATCTTCGCGAATTGTGGCCGTTGGTGGACACCATGGCCCTCAGCGCCCACAAGTTCGGCGGTCCCAAGGGCGTGGGTGCCTTGGTCGTGCGCGACGGCGTCACTTTCGAGCCCATCGTCCAGGGCGGCGGACAGGAACGTGACCGTCGCAGTGGCACCCACAACGTGGCCGGCATCGTGGCCATGGCCGAGGCTCTGCGAGCCACCGATGCCGAACGCGCCCCGGAGGTGGCCCGAATCTCCGCTTTGCGCGACAAGCTGCGGGCCGGACTGTTGGCGATTCCGGGTGTGCGCAGCACCGTGCCCGACTCGGTGTCGGTGCCCGGAGTGGTCCACGTGTGCATCGCCGACGTCGAGAGCGAGTCGTTGCTGTACCTACTCGATGAAGCCGACGTGTGTGCATCGGCGGCTTCGGCGTGTGCCAGCGGCGCCATGGAGCCCTCCCACGTGTTGCGGGCGATGGGTGTCGAGCGCGAATGGAGTGCGGGGGCTCTGCGCTTGTCGATGGGTCACACCACCACCGTCGCCGACGTGGAGCGCACGGTCCAGACGGTCACTTCGGCGGTGGAGCGCATTCGCACGGTCGCCGCCCGATTGAAGCGTGCCTGATCACGACCGCGACGTCGGCACCGTAGCCTGCGAGCCATGAAGGTGCTCATAGCCATGTCCGGCGGGGTCGATTCCTCGGTCGCCGCCGCGCTTCTGGTGGAGCAGGGTCACGAGGTGGTGGGTGTCACCATGCGCTTGTGGGGTGGCGAGAGCGACACCGGTTGTTGCAGCGTCAGTGACGTCGACGACGCCCGCCGTGTGGCCCAGCAGATCGGTATCGATCACCTGGTCTTCAACTTCACCGACGAGTTCCATCGCGACGTAGTCGAGCCGTACGTGAACGATCACGCGGTGGGTGTCACACCAAATCCGTGTATCGAGTGCAACCGTCACCTGAAGTTCGATCGACTGCACGAGCGGGCCCTCGTTCTCGGTTTCGACGCCGTAGCCACCGGACACCACGCCCGCGTGGTCGAGCGAGACGGTGTGTATCGGTTGGCGCGAGGTCATGATTCCGCCAAGGATCAGAGTTACGTGGTGCACATGCTGGATCAGCAGCAGTTGTCGCGCACGATCTTCCCGGTGGGGGAGATGAACAAGGCCGACGTGCGCGCCCACGCCGAACGGCTGGGGCTGCGCACTGCCGGCAAGCCCGACAGTCAGGACGTCTGTTTCATCACCACTTCCAAAGATGACGACGGGCGCGCGGGCCGCTCGGCCTTTCTGGCGCGACGCATCCCGTTGCACGTGGCCGAGATCGTCGACACCGACGGTGCCCGTATCGGTGAAGTGGAAGCGGTCGAGATGGTCACTCTCGGACAGCGTCGGGGCGTCGGAGGTGGTGGCGGAACCAAGCGCTTCGTGGTCGACGTCGATGTGCCCGGTCGTCGGGTGGTGGTTGGTCCCGAAGCGATGCTGCTCACCGAGAGTGAAGTGGTGAGTCGGGTGTCGTGGAGTTCGTCCGTGGTCATCGGTGTGGTCCGGGTGCAGTGCAGCGCTCACGGCGACGCCAACCTCGCCGATGTCGAGGCCGATGCCGAAGGCGACGTCCTGGTGCGGTGGCGCGAACCGCAACGACGGATCTCGCCCGGCCAGAGTGCCGTGTTCTACGACGAGGCCGGCGAGGTGGTGCTGGGTGGTGGCGTGGTCAACTCGGCCAGCGCTCGGCCGAGGCGCGACGGGCACACCATCATCGACCGCACGTGAACCGCCCTGCCCCCGGGATCGGCGCGCGTGGCCGACAACACGACTGTCTCGAAGTCGTCCAGCGTCACCCGCAGGGCGGGACCGCGGCAACCACCGGTGAGATCGGCCGCGTCCGAGGACCCGATCGTCGCCGCCTCGACGGATCGAATGTCACGAGCGAGGAACATGGCGGTCTCGGCCAACACCACGTGATCGTGGACCACCAAGCCGGCGGGCACTTGCACCAACCAGCGCCGTGAGTAGCGGTGGAAGCGCCGGGGGAGCAACCAGGACAGCACGATCGCCACGACGCCCGAGAGTGTCGCGCCGATCCGATTCTGCCCGATTCCGAACGACGTGGTCGTGACGATGCTCGACACCCAGGCGATCCAGGCCAGAATCTGGATGCTCGCCATGGTCGCGGGGCACCGTAGTAGGTGACGACGCTCGTCTCCGTAGGCCGACACCTGCACGAACGACTCTCCCACATCGGCGCTGAACACCAGAAGAGTCGCCACGATCGCCAGCACGAGCGCGACTCCCGACGCGCTGTCACCATCGAGCACCACGACGATGCCTGACGACACGATCGACGTGGGACACACCAGGCGGATGGCGGTGAGCGAGACACTCGAGGGCACCAGAACGCAGAGAAGAGCGACGGCCCATGCCGCCCAGATCGCGACGTTCGTCACCACCCGCGCGACACCGGACCACCCGGTCATGGCGTCCGCGCACAACGGAGCGATCGCGCCTCCGGCGAACACCGCCGCACGCATCGCCCACGAGATCGTGTCGACCATCGTTCGGGCCGGCGAACTCACCGGAGCACTTTTCGGAGCACTCGAACCGGACACGCCCCACAGCGTTACCGATGGGATCGATGTCCCAACAATCGGAGACCGGTGAGCCGCGATGGAGGTGTGCTCGATTATGACCCGATGGGAGATGCCTGCTACGAAAGACGCGGGAGGGATGAGCATGACCATGGCAGCGACCGCATACCTGACCGGTGGCACTGCCACTGGCGTGGGCGGTCTTCCTCACCGTGACGCTCGTGCCGCCGCCGAGTTCGCTTTGACGAGTACCCCCGATTTACCGGCGATCCCGTCGCTACCAAAGCGCTCGCCGGCCGAGTCGATGATCGCCCGGGCTGTAGTGGGGATCCGGGGTATCAGCGTGGGACAGTACGGCGCCATCGTGATCGACGCGTCACGCATCGATCCGTTCGCCCCGGTCCACACCGATCTGCAACACGACGCCTTCGTCGGCCTGCACACCTTTGTCGAGGTGGCAGCGGGTCGAACCGCCCCGGTGAAGTGGCAGTTCATCGGACCGGTGAGCCTCGGCTTGTCGCTGGTGCGCGCCGGTGTGTCGGCTCATCTGGCGTTCGACGTCGCGGTTCGCGCGGTGCGTTCGCACGTCCGCAGCATCCACGAGTACGTGGCGGCGGCACTTCCGGACGCACCGCAGGTGGTGCTCATCGACGAGCCGATGATCGGCGACATCATGGACGAGACCTTCCCCATCGCGCCCGACACCGCCATCGATCTGATGTCGGGTGCCATGGCCATGATCGAACGTGACTGTCTGGTCGGACTTCACAGTTGTGCCGACGTCGACATCTCCTTCTTGCTGGCCGCAGGTCCGGCGGTGTTGAGCGTGCCCGTCTCTGAGTCCCTGGTTCTCTCGGCGCCGGCGTTGGCGGGTTTCCTCGACAAGGGCGGATTGGTGGCCTGGGGTGTGGTCGCCTCCGACGGTCCCTTGATGAACAACGCCGAGCGCGCGTGGAAGAGGTTGGCCGGTGTGTGGTGCGGGCTCGTGCAGAATGGTTGCGATGCCATGAAGTTGCGCCAGCAGTCGCTGGTGACCCCGGTGAGTGGCATGTCGTCGCACACCGAGGAACACGCCGCATCGATCATGGGTCAGGTGCTCGACATCGGGGAGCGCGTTCGCACACAGGCTCTCGCCACCCGTCTCACCGTCGGAGCCTGAGGTTCGCTCTCGCACCCCTGATCTACAATCTGCACATGGCCGCCGGATCGAAGAAGTCCTCCGCTGTGGTCGTGCGACACGCCGAGTTGGTGCGATTGATCGACTACCACCGTCAGCGGTACTTCGTCGACGATTCCCCCGAGATCTCCGACGCCGAGTACGACGAACTCGAGCGTGAACTTCGTGCCATCGAGCGCGACCATCCCGACTTGGTCACCGAGTCGTCCCCCAGTGCACGCGTGGGCGCGTCCTCGGTCGAGACGTTCTCGACGGTCGAGCATCGCGTGCCCATGACCAGCCTCGACAACGCCATGGATCACTCCGAGTTGGTGGCTTGGGGCGAGCGGGTGGTGAGGGGTCTTGCCGAGGGTGAAGCCACCGCGTACGTGTGCGAGTTGAAGATCGACGGGCTGGCCATGAGTCTGCGCTACGAGAACGGCGTGTTCGTGCAGGCCGCTACCCGGGGCGATGGTCGTGAGGGCGAGGATGTCACGGCGAACGTGGCCACCATTTCGGTGGTACCCAAGACACTGACTGCCGTGGAGGGTTACGAGATTCCCGAGGTGCTCGAAGTGCGCGGCGAGGTGTATCTGCCCATCGACGCCTTCGAACGGTTGAGGGCCGGCAAGGAACGAGAGAATGCCGAACGTATCGCGGCGGGGCGCAAGCCCGAGCCGGTGCCGGTGAACCCGCGCAACGCCGGTGCCGGAAGTTTGCGCCAGAAGGACCCCGCGGTCACCGCCTCGCGTGGATTGGCGTTCTGGGCGTATCAGTTGGGTGAGGTGATCGGTGGTCCCGTGTTCACCAGCCATCGCCAAACTCTCGAGTTCCTGCGGTCGTTCGGTTTTCCGGTGAACCCCGACATCGAAGTAGTCGATTCGGTCGACGCCGTCGACGCGTATTGCGAGCGTTGGCAGCAGGATCGACACCAATTGCCGTACGAGATCGACGGGGTGGTGGTGAAACTCGACGATCTCGCCCAACGTGAGACGTTGGGCTTCACCGCTCGCGCACCGCGCTGGGCCATCGCCTTCAAGTTCCCACCCGAGGAGCGGACCACGTTGTTGCGCGACATCCAGATCTCGGTGGGTCGTACCGGACGTGTCACGCCATTCGCGGTTCTCGAAAAAGTGTTCGTCGGTGGCTCCAACGTCGAGATGGCCACGCTGCACAACGAGGATCAGGTACGCCTCAAAGACGTGCGACCCGGCGACACCGTCGTGGTGCGCAAGGCCGGTGACGTCATCCCTGAGGTGGTGGGACCGGTGCTGGCATTACGGCCCGACGGCCTCGAGCCTTGGACCTTCCCGTCGGTGTGTCCCTGTCCGATGAGGGGTGAACTCACGCGTCCCGACGGCGAGGCGAACACCCGTTGTGTCGAACCGGGATGTCCCAGCCAACGCGACCAGCGCATCATTTACTTCGCCTCGCGTGGCGCCATGGACATCGAGGGTCTGGGTGAAAAGACCGTGTTCCAATTGTCCGACGCCGGCTTGGTGTCCGATCCGGGTGATCTGTATTCACTGGCCGTCGAGCAACTGCTCACGTTGGAGGGGTTCGCCAGCATCAGCGCCGAGAAACTGTTGAGCGCCATCGACGGTTCGAAGTCGCGTCCGCTTCCCAAGATCCTCACCGCGTTGGGAGTGAAACATCTTGGACCATCGGCCTCGGAGGCGTTGGCGCTCGCGTTTGGCAACCTCGACGCCATCATGAACGCCACGCAAGCCGACTTGGCCAGCGTCGAGGGCGTCGGCGAGGTCATTGCGGCGTCCATCACCGGGTGGTTCGCCGTGTCCGACAATCGGGCCTTCATCGAGAAAATGCGCGCCAGCGGTGTCGAGTTCGGCAACGTGGAGGTGTCGCGCCTCGCGCAGAACCTCGCTGGTCGCAACATCGTGGTCACCGGATCGTTGGCGGGGTTCGATCGTGACGGTGCCGAACGGGCCATCAAGGAACGCGGTGGCAAGAGCCCGGGGTCGGTGTCGAAGAAAACCGACGCGTTGGTGGTGGGTGCCGAGCCCGGTGCCAGCAAACTCAGCAAGGCTCGGGAACTCGGCGTTCCGGTGCTCGACGAAGCTCAGTTCGTGGTCTTGCTCGAGACCGGTGAGATCACGCGCTGAGGCTCAGAGCACCTCGAACGACCACGAAAAGCTGCGCGCGGCGTTGCGACCGTCCTCGATCTTCCAGAAATTCACCGTCACCTGGTGGACTCCGACGTCGTACCTTTCGACCGCCGCTCCCTCGGTCGGCTCGAAGCGGATCAGTGAATTTCCTTGGTCGTAGATCGCGGTCTTGGGTAATTCGATCTGTTGACCAGGCTTGGCCTGCTGGGGGGCGGCGTCCTCGAGGCGGGTCGTGGGGATCTCGATGCCATCGAGGATCAACTCGGCCTCGTAGCCGTCGATGAGGTCGACGGAGATCTCGGTCTGGGAGAGCACTTGACGATCGTTCGGGGCCGGCGAAACGCTGACGATCTGATCGGGATAGCCGAGGGCATCGCGACCGGTGGTGGCCGACATGAGTCCCAAGATGACCATCATCAATCCGATCGCCAGCCCGGCACTGATGAGCACCATCTCGATGGAGAGACGACGCCGAACCGGTGGGGTAGTGACGGTGCCCTCGGACTCGAGGGATGCTTCTCGGGGAACCTGGTCCTCGCTCACCTTCACAGTCTGACCCGCTGTACTGGTGTTTTGCACTTTGTGACGGGGGCGATCGTCACACATTCGAAACACAACGCTAGTTTCCCAGCGATGTCCAGCACCGAAAATCACGGCTCGGATTCGTTGATCGACACCCTGGTCGATGGCCGTTATCGCCTGCGTACCGAAGTCGGTCGCTCGGGTTCGAGCACGGTCTTCGTGGCCCGTGACGGTCATGCGGGCACCGACGTGTCCCTCCGGGTGTTCTCGGCCGAGGTCAGCCACCGGCGGGGCGGGGTCCTGCTCGAGCAGGCCACGATCGCGGCGACGATGAATCACCCTCAGGTCCTGCGCACGTTGGCATCCGGGCGCGCCACGATCGGTGATGCGAGTCGTGTGTACGTGGTGCAGGAACATCTCGGCGGGGGCACGTTGCAGGATTTGATCGACCGTGGACGGTTGCTCACCCCGAGTCAGGCTGCGGTCGTCGGGTTGGACGTGTGTCGCGCCCTCGACCACGCCCACCGCCGTGGTCTCGCGCATTTCGACCTGCGACCGTCGGCGATCGTCTTTGGCGACGATCACCGGGCTCGCGTGGCCGACCTGGGGGTGGTCTCGGTGGTCGCCGAGGACGCCTGGGCTGACGCCACCTCGGTGTCGCTCGAACGCGCGCGCTACTGCGCGCCCGAACAGACTCTCGGGGAACCGTTCGACGAAAAGTCCGATGTGTACGCGTTGGCTCTGGTCCTCACCGAAGCGGTCACCGGTTCGGTGCCGTTCCTGGCCGACTCCGTGGTCACCACGCTGAGTGGGCGTGTCGACCGACTGTTTCCCGTTTCGGCCGACCTCGGTGGTCTGGCGTCGGTTCTGGAGAGAGCCGGACGCTGCGATCCATTGGAACGTTGGGGGGCTGCCGACATGGCGCGCGCGTTGGTGCAAGCGGCACCCTCGTTGCCTCGCCCCGCCCCGTTGCCCTTGGTGTCGGCGACCTTGTTCGATAGCACCGGAGAGATCGCGCGCCCGGTCGACATGGTAAAACCGCCCGACTCCGCCGACACGATGGTGAGCGCCACGTCCGACGCGGTGATCGAAAAGGACTCGGTCACGAACGATCGTGCCGATGCCCCGGTCATCGCGCGATGGATCGTGGCCGCTGTGGCGGTGTTGGTGGTCGTGGTCGGAGGATTTTTGTTGTTCTCGGTGATTCAGAAGGATTCGTATTCGGTACCGGCGTTGACCGGTGTGGACCTGGGCGAGGCCACCAACCTCGTCACCGAATACGACTGGACGATCATCGAGGTGGGAGAAGCCAGCGAGGACGTGCCAGCCGGCGCCATCGTGCGCACCGAGCCCGAGACCGGGCAGACATTGCAGAGTGGAAAGGCCATCACCTTCGTGGTGTCCACCGGACCGCCTCCGGTTCCGCTGCCGGAGTTGAACGCCCTCGATGTTGTGACCGCCACTTCGGCGTTGACCGAGGCCGGTCTGGTGTTGGGCGTGCAGACGCCGGAATTCAGTGAGAACGTGCCGTCCGGACTGGTCATTCGCTGGACCGTGGCGTTGCAGCCGAATTTGGTGGCAGGTCAGGAGGTGATCAAGGGCACCGCGGTCGACATGGTGGTGTCGCAAGGTCCCGCCCCACGTGTGGTGCCTGATCTGCGGACGATGACCATCGATGTCGCCACGACGGCGCTCAACGATCTGCAACTGATCATCAATCGCGCCGACGACGAATTCTCGAACGACGTACCCGTCGGTGGAGTCTCCTCGCAACTACCCGCCGCCGGTGAGTCGTTGGCGAAGGGTGCGTCGGTGACCGTGGCCATCTCGAAGGGTCCCGATCTGGTGTCGATGCCGAATCTGGCCGTGCTCACCAATCTCGACGCCGTGAAGGCCGCCATCATCAACGCCGGCCTGACGGTGGGCAATGTGACGGGTCGGGTGCGCGGGGCGCCGATTGCGACCGTCGTTGGGGGCCAAGTGGTGGCCCCGGGTCAGTTGCTCCCGCGCGGAAGCATCGTCGATGTCGTCTATTTCGGTTGACGCAACGCGGGCTTTTTGCGGGCACGTCGAGCAGGAATAAGGTGGATACGGAGTCGAAGGAGATCGATCATGGGAGCACTTGACGGCCGCGTGGCCATCATCACCGGGGCCGGACGTGGATTGGGTCGTGAGCACGCGTTGTTGTTCGCCGCCGAAGGAGCAAAGGTTGTCGTGAACGACCTCGGAGGTGCGAACGACGGCACGGGGACCGACATCACGCCGGCTCAGCAGACCGTGGCCGACATCGAAGCGATGGGTGGCGAGGCGATCGTCAACGGCGACAATGTCGCCGACTGGGACGGCGCCAAGCGCATGATCGACAGCGCCATCGAGGCGTTTGGTGATCTCGACATCTTGGTGAACAACGCCGGCATCTTGCGCGATCGCGTGTTGGTCAACATGACCGAGGCCGAGTGGGATGCGGTCATTGCGGTTCACTTGAAGGGGCACTTCGCGCCCACTCGTCACGCCGCCGCCTACTGGCGCGAGCAGGCCAAGGCGGGCATCACCAAGCCCCGCAACATCGTCCACACCAGTAGCACGAGTGGTTTGTTCTCGAACCCCGGTCAGGGTAACTACGGTGCGGCCAAGTCCGGTATCGCCACCTTCAGCCAGATCTGCGCCAAGGAGCTGTCTCGTTACAACGTGAAGAGCAACTCCATCGCTCCAGCGGCCCGTACTCGCCTCACTTTGGCAACGCCGGGCCTCGAAGAGGTCCTGGCGCCCAAGGAGGGCGAATTCGACAAGTGGGATCCGGCCAACGTCAGCCCCTTGGTGGCGTATTTGTCGTCGGAGGCCTGTGAGTTCACCGGCGAGACGTTCTTCGTTCAAGGTGGCCAGGTGACTCGCGTTCGGTCGTGGACCAATGCCGAGACCATCGATCAGAACGATCGTTGGTCGGTGTCGGCCCTCGCAGCGGCGATGACGTCGTTGAAGCCCCAGTCCTGATCCGTGGGCGCCGACGCCCGCGATTCCAACCCGCGCACCCTGAACGTCGACTCCGTCGGAGTCGACGAGTTGGGTGTGGTGCCGTGGCCCATCCTGCTTCGTCGCTGGTTGGGTCGTCGTGTTCCGATCGGGCGGCATTGGGCCGTTCTGGTGGTGGTGCTGTCGGCGTTGTTCACGGTGGGATTCACCATCACGATCCTGGCCGTGTCGCTGGGCAGTATCGCCGGTGATCTCGACTCCAGCATCTCGGTGGTGTCGTGGAGCATCACCGGACCCATGCTCGCTTTCGGGGTGGTGGGGCCGGCGTACGGGAAAGCCGGTGATTTGTGGGGCCACAAGCGGGTGTTCGTGTGCGGACTGTTGGGGGCCGGAGTTTTCGCGGCGTTGACGTCGGTGGCATGGGACGCTCCCAGCATGATCGCGTTCCGCATCCTGTCGGCCTCGGCGGGAGCGGCCACCGGACCGTCGACGATGGCGTACATCAACCGGCTGTTCCCCGCTGATCAACGGGTGCGTCCACTCAGTTACTGGAGCTTCGTGAACGCCGGTGCCCCGGTGCTCGGCGTGATCGCCGGCGCTCCACTGGTGGAGGCGTTCGGCTGGCGGATCATCTTCGCCGTGCAGGCACCTCTGTGCATCGTCGGTGTCGTCATCGCCGTGTGGTTGTTGCCCGACACCGAACGCTCGGCCGAGGTTCACTTCGACGTCGCCGGCTCGGTGGCCTTGGGATTGGGCGCAACCATGTTGTTGGCTGGCGTCAATCAAGGCCCGAAGTGGGGGTGGGACAGCCTTTTGACGGTCGGGCTGTTGTGTGCGTCGATCGCGTCGCTGGCTCTCTTCGTGCGCATCGAAAAACGGGCGCGCGACCCGCTGTTGCCGCTTCGCTGGTTGCGGACGCGAAACGTGGCGTATCCGGTCCTGTCGCAGACGCTGGCGAACTTCGCGTACATGGGCGGATTTCTTCTGGCGCCGTTGGTTCTGAGTGAGGTGATGCAATTCGACAATTCGAAGATCTCTTTCGTCGTGATCGCCCGACCTCTGACGTTCGCTTTGGTCGCTCCGTTGGCCAGCCTCGTCACCATTCGAGTGGGAGAGCGGGCGATGGGTGTGGTGGGCGGATTCTGCGTGGTGATGTCGATGTTCCTCTTCGCCGCCATCGACATCGAATCTCCGTTGATGGTGGTCCTGGTCGCCCTCGGGTTGTCGGGAGCCGGAATCGGTATTGCCAGCCCCGCCATGACCTCGCTCGTCGCCAACGCCGTGGACGAGCGCGACCTCGGTGTGGCCGGAGCCATGCAACAACTGATGACCCAGATGGGCGCGGTGTTCGGATCGGTCGTGATGACGACGGTGCAGCAGGCATCGTCCGGAGACGACTCCTCGGCATCGTCGTTCGTCGCGGCGTTTTACGTGGCGACGGGCGCGGCCGCGGTGGCGATGATTCTCTCGACGCGGGTCACGTCGACCCCGCGCGGAGACGCGATCACTCGGTGATGGCCTTGATTTCTTCGGCCACCTTGGCGGTGATGTCGGTCTGAGGCATCTGCGTCTGCAGAGCCATCATCTTCATCATGTCACCGGTCACCTTGATTTTCCCGCCCATGAAGGCCTGCATCGCCGCCGCCTGATCGTTCAGGGCGAAGATGGCGCGAGCCGTGGCCCAATCGGTGGTGACGGTGGCATCGGGGTTCTCCAGTTCCCCGAGATCCAACTCCATGTCGCCCGACGACGTGTCCATGTAACTCTTGACGGTGCCATCGCCGAAAGGAACGTCGGTGACGACTTGATTGATGCGAATCACCGCGGTGATCTTGGGGGCTTGGTCCTGATACTTCGCGCGGATCGCCTTGGCGGCGTCCATCCACTCGGGGGAAAGGAAAGGGAATGCCATTCCGAAGACTGTAGTCCCGCGTGGCGGCGAACCAACCAGCCGGAACTCAGAACGCCCCGACGACCTCGCTCGACAGCGTCACCGATTCGATGAACGGTCGATCGAGTTCGACACCCGAGCCAGGTCCGGTGCGCAACACGACGTGCCCGTGGTCGAGCACGATCGGGTCCATGACGATGTCGCGCGCCCAGAAACGTTCGGAGGCCGAGACGTCACCGGTCATGGAGAAGTTGGGCAGCGCGGCCAGGGCGAGATTCATGGCCCGACCGATACCGGTTTCCAACATGCCACCACACCAGACCGGTACCCCCCGTTCCTGACACACATCGTGGACCCTCACCGCCTCCAGGTATCCACCCACCCGACCGGCCTTGATGTTGACGATGGAGCAAGCCCCACGTTCGATGGCGTCGACCGCCGCGCGCGCCGAGACGATGGATTCGTCCAGACAGATGGGCGTGCCCACCTGCTTGGCGATGATGGCGTGCCCCGTGACGTCGTCCTCGGGCAGGGGTTGTTCGATGAGCAGCAATCCGAAGCGGTCGAGTTTGGCCAGATGTGGCCCGTCGTCGCGGGTGTAGGCGGTGTTGGCATCGACTTGGAGAGGCACCGCGTCGCCGAAAGTCTCGCGCACAACACGCACGGGCTCGATGTCGCTGCCCGGTTCGATTTTCAACTTGATGCGCACGTATCCCTCGTCGAGGTAGCCCCCGACGGTGCGAACGAGGGAGTCGATGTCGTCGTGGATTCCAACCGAGACACCCGAGGGCACGCGATCGACGACCGAGCCGATGGCAGCGGAAAAAGGCACGTCGTTGGCTCGCAGTTGAGCATCCAACACCGCAGCCTCGATGGCCGCCTTGGCCATTCGATGGTCGCGCACGGGCTCGACAAGCCGGCCCACGTCGTCGGCGTGCATCGACCGTCCGGCGTTCGTGAGCAATCGCGGTGCGAGGTGATGGATCATCACATGATGCGAATTCTCGACGTACTCACTGGAGTAGAGCGGGTCATCCCCACAGACGCACTCGCCCCAGCCATCGCCTTGGTCGGTGATGGCTCGTACCAGCAGGATACGACGGTCGTTCTGGGTTCCGAACGAGGTGCGGAACGGCGTGACGAGCGGCAGTCCGATCACGCGGAACTCGAAACCGCGCAGGTGGATCGGTTCGAGCGGCAGCAGTTTTGTCATCGCATTTCTTTTCCCGTCAAGATGTAATCACCATTGTTGTTCATCCCCACCACGTCGTGCGTGTCCAACAGTGGGGCCAATCGACCCCGCATCACGCGTCGCCAGTCGAGGGCGGCCTCGGGATCGCTACCTCGCAGCGCGACGATGTCGTCAGGAGTGGGCACCTCGATGACGGGCTTTGTCGGCTCGCGGCTCGTCGATCGCGAGGGGTCCACATCCCACCAAGCCAAGAGCCGATCGGTTTCCTCGGAGCCGTTGATGTCGTCGTTCAAGGGTCCGTAAAAGTCCACGTGGTACTCGATGGCACGGGCCCCCAGGCGTCGCAGATTGAACCAGCCGTTGCGACGCACGAGGGGATCGAAGGTCCATGTGATGGCGGTGAGACCTTGGTCGAAGGCCCAATCCCGTTGGTGGAATTTCAGACGCGCCCCCAGGCCCGAGTTCTGGCGCTCGGGAACGATCCCGGTGATGTGTGAGTGAAGACACCAGTCGCCGTCGTGTCGAGCCAGGATTCCGAAGGAGCACCCGACCATCTCGTCGTTGTCGAAAGCCCCGGCGATGTAGCCGCCGGCATGAGCGAGGGCCATCAGGAAGTCGGATTTGACCATTCCGGCTGCCGTCGCGCCCCACACGTTGCCCACGGTGAGCCGAAGGGCATCCATCTCGGCGAGGCCGCGCAGTTCGCGCACGACGACGTCGCTCATGGATTGTCCGGGAGCGTCGAACCTTCGGGGTGAGTCGACCGATAGACCAATCGCACCGCGAGGGCCTCGTGCATGGCGGGCGCGGTGTCCTCGGCGAACTCGGCGCGATACTTGTCGTCGGTGCTCAGAACGACCGTGAAATACATGCCGATGAACGCGCCGAGGAAGCCGGCCACGCGTATCAGTGCCTCGGTCAGCACCAGGTCACGCCCGCTGAGCGTGATGGTGAAGAACACGTTCGTCTCCTCGACGCCCATCCATCCGATTTGTGTCGCCAACGGAATGGCGACGAGTCCGAACGCGACGAAGAAGATGGTCAGAATCAGAGTGACGAAGGTGACCTGCACCGCCTGATTGAAGGTGGAGACCAGAATCAGATCCATCTTCTCGCGACCACTCAAAGGCTGGTCGAGGGGTGCATCATGCGAAACTGCGAGAGCGACCGCGGGAGTGTCGGCGACCAACGACTCGACCTCGTTCCATGATTCGAAACGTGCCGAGCTGTCGATCAAGCGAGGGATACGCGACAACACGAACACGGCGCTCAGCACCAAAAAGACGCCGAGGCAGATCACGTAAGGGGTGCCGGACAGCGTGCCCGCCACCTGCCACACCTCGGCGTTGATGAACAAAAAGATGGTGAACAGGAGCAATTGCGGCAGCGCCCGCATCAGTAGTCGGCCGAGTATGGCGGCCTGACCGAACGACGACTTGATCGCCCACAGGATCAACTGACCCACCGCGAAGGCGGCCAGAACATAGATGACTCCGAGGACGATGACGCCTTGGAGCAAGGCCTGAAGCGCGTCACCCCACTGCTCGAAGATGGCGCTCGGGACGGTGGGACCGATCACGAAGGCGGCCAACTCGGGACGACCCACCTCGTTGGGTGCCGACCAGAAGGGGCGGCGCAGCACGAGGTTGGTGATCGTCCAGCCGAGGACGAGAACGGCGATGGTGACGCCGGCGGCGACCAAGTTGCGCGCGGTGGACCAGTCGGCCAGGTTCAGCGCGTTGAGACCACGGGCGACGTAGGCGAGGATCAGCAGGGGGATGGCGCGGGTCCAAATGTCGGTGCGAGCGGAGTAGTCGATGATGAAATGGGGGACACCGCGACTGGTGAACCAGCGCTCGACGGCTTGGTGCAGAGCGCGATCCACGATCTCAGCCTAAAGCGGGACGCTCGACCATCGGACGGTGAGGTTTTTGAACGAAATGTCAAACCCATTCGTCGGGAAGGTCCGAGACCGACCAACATGATGGGCGGGTATGGCACGAATCCTCGTCTCTGAAGAAATCGCCGTGGGCGGCCTCGAGCGTCTGCGCGCGGCGGGTCATGTCGTCGATGTTCGCTTGGACCTGACTGCGGAGACCCTACCCCTGGCGCTGAAGGGTGCCCAGGCCCTGATCATTCGCTCGGCGACGAAGGTGACCGCCGAGGTGTTGGAGGCCGCCGACGAGTTGATCGTGGTTGGTCGCGCCGGGATCGGTCTCGACAACGTCGACGTCGAGGTGGCGACCCGACGTGGTGTGATGGTGGTGAACGCGCCCCAAAGCAACATCGTGTCGGCGGCCGAGCACACCATGGCGTTGCTGCTGGCGTCGGCGCGAAACGTGGCCCAGGCGCACGCCGCGCTGAAGGTCGGGCGTTGGGAGCGCAGCAAGTGGGAGGGCGTCGAGCTCTATGACAAGACACTCGGCATCGTCGGTCTCGGACGCATCGGCAAACTGGTCGCCCAGCGCGCTTTGGCGTTCGGTATGCGATTGGTGGCCTACGACCCGTTCGTGTCGGTCGATCGAGCGCGTCAGATGAGCGTGGAAATGTTGTCGCTCGAGGATCTGTTGGCCCAGAGCGACTTCATCACGGTGCACTTGCCCAAGACCAAGGAAACCAAGGGCATCATCGGTTCCGACATGCTGAATCGGGCCAAGCCCGATCTGCGGGTGATCAACGTGGCTCGTGGCGGGATCATCGACGAAGTGGCCCTCGCCGAGGCCGTGCGTTCGGGGCGCATCGCCGGTGCGGCCCTCGACGTGTTCGACGTGGAGCCCTGCACCGACAGTCCTCTGTTCGCGTTGGACAACGTGGTGGTCACGCCGCACCTCGGGGCCAGCACCCGCGAGGCTCAGGACAAGGCCGGTGACACCATCGCCGACATGGTGAAGTTGGCGCTGGCCGGCGACTTCGTCCCCTTCGCCGTGAACGTGTCGGCCGCCGAGGCCAACGAGACGTTGCGCCCGTACCTGCCGTTGGCGGAACGACTGGGTCATCTGTTCGCGAGGTTGGTGGGCCCGACGCCCAAGCAAATCGAGATCATCGCCGAGGGTGAGATCGGTCAGTACGACAATCGCATCCTCACGCTGAGCGTGCTGAAGGGTTTCTTCGGAGTGCTGAGTGACGAGCCCGTGTCGTACGTGAACGCCCCGCAGTTGGCCAAGAACGCCGGTGTGGAGATTCGTGAGACGTCGATTCGTGACTCACTGAACTACGTGAACCTGGTGACGTTGCGCTCCGAGGGACACAGCATGGCAGCCACGCTCATCGGGCGCCGCAGTGAGGCTCGCTTGGTGATGATCGAGGATCATGCGACCGACGTTCCGCCGGCGGAGAACATGCTGGTGGTGCGCAACGACGATCGCCCGGGTGTGATCGGCTTGGTGGGCACGTTGCTCGGCAACTCCGGTGTGAACATCAGCGACATGGATGTGGGTCGGGCGGCGGTGCCGGGCTCGGCGCTGATGGTGATCGCGACGTCGGGGCCGGTGCCGGTCGAGGTGCTGCAGCAGTTGCGCGACGCGCCGGGCATCACCAGCGTGCACGCCCTGTCGGCGTGAGGTCAGGCGATGGCGCGGATCTGGTCGCGGGTCGCCTCGGCGGCTTCTCGCGCGGCCGCGGCCCAGTCCGCACCCGTCGACGGGTAGAGAATCGCTCGCGACGAATTGATCATCATTCCGTATCCACGACTGTCGCGCCCCGCCTCGACCGTGGCCCTCACGTCACCGCCTTGGGCACCGATCCCGGGCACCAGCAACGGCATGTCGCCCACGATCGCCCTCACCCGTGACAGCTCGTTGGGGTAGGTCGCTCCGACCACCAACGCCACTTCGCCGAGTCGACTCCATCGATCCCGAGCCGTTCTTGCCACGCGCTCGTAGAGCGGTTCTCCGTCGATCAGGAGAGATTGCAGATCGCCACTTCCGGGGTTCGACGTGCGGCACAGCACGATCACTCCCTTGCCGGTACGGGCGAGAAACGGCTCGAGGGAGTCGGTTCCCAGATACGGATTGACGGTCACGGCGTCGGCGCCGTAGCGCTCGAACGCCTCCTCGGCGTAACGCTCGGCGGTGGGCCCGATGTCGCCTCGCTTCGCATCCAGGATCAGAACGGTTCGCGGGTGTCGATCCCGAACGTGGGCGCACAGGCGCTCGAGTTGGTCCTCGGCCCCGAGGGCCGCGAAGTAGGCGATCTGTGGCTTGAAGGCGCAGGCCGCGTGAGCGGTGGCATCGACGATGCCGATACAGAACTCGAGTACGCCCTCGGGGTCGGCGGCCATCGCCGGGGGCATCCTCGTCGGATCGGGGTCGAGGCCCACGCAGAGCATCGAGTCGCTCGACGCCCAAGCGTCGCTCAGTTTGTCGTGGAATCCCACGACGCTGTCTCAGCCCTCGACCGTGATGGCGGCGGTGGGGCACAGGTCGGCGGCTTGCTCGACCTTGGCGCGCAACTCCTCGCCGGGGTTTTCCTGCAGGATGTAGAGGTAACCATCGCTACGAACCTCGAACACTTCGGGGCAGACCTGCACGCAGCTGCCGGTCGAGGCACAGACGTCGAAATCAACCGAGATCTTCATGTCGTTTCCTTCCAGCCCAGGATCGCGACCCGCGATCTCGCAACGAACGATAGTGCCCGACGCGCCTCGAGTCGTCAGTCGGTGGGGGACTGATGACGTTCGTGGGCCGACAGGACGGCCCGGAGAGCGGCCGTCACCGTGCTCTCGTCGGTGCCGACGCCCCACAACGTGACACCATCCTCGCCGATCGTCTCCACGTAGGCCACCGCTCGGGCCTCGGAGCCCTTGCCGATGGCGTGTTCGCTGTAGTCGGCCACGTCGAGGGTGGCCCCCAGTCCGGTACGCATGGCGTTGACGAAGGCGTCGATTGGACCGTTGCCGGCTCCGGTGATGGTGGCGTGCGAACCGTCGACCACCAGTTGGGCGGTGATGGTGGTGCGACCACCGTCGGTCGACTGGCTGCGCATCTCGTGGCTCTCCAACACGAAGCGCGGCGTGTCGGGTAGGTACGCGGACCGGAACGCGGACCACATGGCGAGCGGACTCACCTCGGTGCCCAGATCCTCGGTGATGTGTTGGATGTTCTTCGAGAACTCGATCTGTAGCCGCCGCGGCAGGTCGAATCCGTGTTCCGTTTTCATCACGTAGGCCACACCGCCCTTGCCGCTCTGGCTGTTCACACGAATGACGGCCTCGTACGTGCGGCCCAGATGCTTGGGATCGAGCGGCAGATACGGGACACCCCAGGTGTCGTACTCGCCGGGAGCACGGCCCGCGTCGGCGGCCTTGCGATCGATGGTCTCGAAGCCCTTCTTGATGGCGTCCTGATGGCTGCCGCTGAACGCCGTGTACACGAGGTCTCCCACGTAGGGGTGGCGCGGGTGCACGGGCAGACGGTTGCAGTACTCGGCGGTACGTCGCAGGGCGTCGATGTCGCTGATGTCCAGTTCGGGGTCCACCCCGTTCACGAAGAGGTTCATGGCCAGGTTGACGACGTCCACGTTGCCGGTGCGCTCGCCGTTGCCGAACAGAGTTCCCTCCACGCGGTCGGCGCCCGCCATCACCCCGAACTCGGCGGCGGCCACGGCGCATCCGCGGTCGTTGTGCGGGTGGAGGCTGATGATCACCGAGTCTCGATTCTTGATGGTTCGGCAGAACCACTCGATCACGTCGCCGTACACGTTGGGGCTGTAACACTCGACCGTGGCCGGAAGATTGAGAATCAGCGGCTTTGCGGGCGTCGGCTGGATGACGTCCATCACGGCCTCACAGACCTGGATGGCGTAATCGGGTTCGGTCAGCGTGAAGCTCTCGGGGGAGTACTCGTAACGAATGTACGAGCCGGTCAGGGTCGACTCCATCGCCAAGCACTTGCGCGCCGCGTTCACGGCGATCTGCTCGATTCCCCTCTTGTCGAGGCCGAACACCACCTCACGTTGCAGGGGGTTCGTCGAGTTGTAGAAGTGCACGATCGCCTGCTTGACGCCGCGCAGGGACTCGTACGTTCGCTCGATCAGTTCGTCACGACTCTGCACCAGAACCTGAATGGTCACGTCGTCGGGGATGAGGCTCTCCTCGATCAACTGACGGACGAAGTCGAAGTCGGGCTGCGACGCTGAGGGGAAACCGACCTCGATCTCGGTGAAACCGATCTCGCACAATTTGTCGAACATGCGACGCTTGCGCTCGGGGTCCATGGGGTCGATCAGCGCCTGATTGCCGTCGCGTAAGTCGACCGAACACCAGAGCGGCGCCTTGTCGATCATGTTGTCGGGCCAGGTGCGATCGGGAAGCGAGAGCGGGATGAACGGGGTGTACTTGGCGAAGGGCATGTGCCCTGCACCGGCGTTCACGAACTGGGCCGGGCCCGTGTTCTTGGTTTTCATGCGGTACTCCCTTGGTGGTGTGCTGGCGTGACGAGGCTGATTCGGACAAACAAAAAACCCCGGCGCTGGAGCGCACGGGGCTGACGGCGAACGCGTTATGGGGCGTTCGCCCTACATAAGAAGGAGGCCGGTCAGGAACGTCACGCGCCTGACCCTACCGAGCCGTGTCGCAGACCCGCAACGCTTTCGCCGGCTCGCCCGCTTCCGGAGCGAACGAACCCCGCAGAGTCGACCTCGTGTGGGAGCCGACGAGACGACCTCTTGCTGGTATCAGTCGACGGGGGTGCTGGCGAGGAAAGCCAGCTCGGCATCGAGCAGTTGTGCCTCGACCTCGGCGATGACCGCCCGCCAGTCGTAACCAATGCCCTTACCCGGGTACTCGCCCATCACGGTGGTATCAGACGTCGAAACGACCGTCTTGGTGGTCGGAGGGACCACGGGGGTCGATCGGGTGTTCATGGGACAGACCTCCCGGTGAAATGTCGAGGGTGGGTGGACGCCCGTTCGAAGGGCGGGGGAAAACTAACGATCGAGACCGCCCGTGTCCACGCAATGTGGTCGATTTTCTGTCCATGTGAAGATCGTCACACTTGCTCGAGTATCCCCAGTGTGTTGGGGGTGTAGACCGGTGGTGTCGAGTGGACGGTTCGCTCGGGATGGGAGTCCGACATGGGGTCGGCAGTCGAATTGACGCAAGAAAACTTCGAATCCACGATCGAAGAAAACGACATGGTTCTGGTCGATTTCTGGGCCTCGTGGTGTGGCCCCTGCCGCTCGTTCGCGCCGGTCTACGACGCGGTGGCATCGGCCAATCCCGACGTGATCTTCGGCAAGGTCGACACCGAGGCTCAACCTGCCTTGGCCGGGGCCTTCGGTATCCAGTCCATCCCGACCCTCATGATCTTTCGCCAACAGGTGTTGCTGTACAACCAAGCCGGGGCGTTGCCGCAGCACAAGTTGGAGGAACTGGTGGGCCAAGCGCGCTCCCTCGACATGGACGCCGTGAGGGCTGAGATCGCGGCCCAGGAGGCGGGGCAACCCTGAGCCGTCGGGGGCTAACCCCGTCGAAGGGTTCGAAGGCTCCGCGTGCCGGTCGTGACTGTCCGAGGCAGTGGTCTTCTCCTTCGGCGACCTCCGTGGACGGCTCGATTCTGGGTCCGCGTCTTGAGTCGGTCGCGTCGGTGACCGAGAGGTCGTACGTCCTCGCCTACGGTTGACGTATGGCAATCATCAGTGGTCTTCCCCGTCTCGACCCTCGCGACGCTGGATTCAGTGCCGAACGCCTGAGCCGAATGAATGGCCACTTCGGTCGTTTGGTCGACGACGAGAAGTTGGCCGGTTGGCACATCAGCGTCAACCGTGGCGGTCACAACGTATTCGACTCGACGTACGGCATGGCCGACATCGAGGCCGCACGTCCGGTGGCTGACGACACCATCTGGCGCATCTATTCCATGTCGAAACCGATCACCGCCATCGCCGCTTTGATGTTGTGGGAGGAAGGCGCCTTCGAACTGAAGGATCCGGTGAGCAACTTCATCCCCGAATTCGCCGACACCAAGGTGTGGCGCGCCGGATCCGAGACGAATCCGCAGTTGGAACCCATCACCGAGGTGATGCAGTTGTGGCATTTGTTCTCGCACACCGCGGGCCTCACCTACGGGTTCATGTTCGCTCATCCGGTCGACGCGATTTACCGCAAGAGTGGCATGGAGTGGGGTTGGCCCAAGGGCAAGAATCTCGAAGAGGTGTGCCAACAGCTGGCATCGTTACCACTGGTGTTCCAGCCCGGCACCGAATGGAACTATTCGACCTCCATCGACGTGCTCGGCCGCGTGGTCGAGGTGGCCAGTGGCACACGTCTGCGGGACTTCATGCAAGAGCGCATTTTCGATCCACTCGGCATGACCGACACCGAATGGTTCGTCGATGAGAGCAAAGCGGAACGACTTGCCGGTCTGTACGGCAAGTTGCCGGGTGTCGACAAAGCGGTGCGCTTGGGAACCGCGGGCCAGGGCGCTCTCCACGAGCCCCCAGGCGAGTTCGGTGGCGGGGGTTTGGTGTCGACGATGGCCGATTACGTGCGCTTCGCCGAGTTCCTACGACGCGGCGGAGAGGTCGACGGAAACCACTTGTTGTCGCCGCGCACCATCGAACTCATGGCCACCAACCATCTTCCGAACAACTCCGATCTCACCGACTTCGGACGTCCCCTGGCGTCGGAGACGGCCTATGACGGTGTCGGTTTCGGCCTCGGTGTGAGCGTCACCATCGACCCGGTGAAGGCCAAGGTGCCCGGCTCGGTCGGAGACTTCGGATGGGGCGGTGCGGCGAGCACCTGGTTCATGGTCGATCCCGTGGAGGACATCACCGCGGTGTTCATGACGCAGTTGATGCCATCGAGCACATACCCGATTCGTAGCCAATTCAAGACTTTTCTGCATCAAGCGCTCGTCGACTGAGTGTCGATCGTCGATCGACATCGACGGGTAGCCTTGCCGCCGGAGGTGTAATCGTGTTTCAGCCGATGCCGAAGGACGCGCGGGTGTACGTGGCTGGTCACGCTGGCTTGGTCGGAAGCGCCGTGGTCCGCCACCTCGACGAGGCGGGTTTCACGAACATCCTCACCGCGACGCGACGCGAACTCGATCTGCGCGACCAGGGTGCGGTCAACGTGTGGTTCGAGAGAAACCGTCCCGACTACGTCTTTCTGGTGGCCGGCACGGTGGGTGGCATCCTGGCCAACAGCACCCGACCGGCCGAGTTCATCTACGACAATCTGATGATTCACGGAACGGTGGTCGAGGCGAGCCATCGCGCGAAAGTCACCAAGCTTCTCTACCTCGGTAGCTCGTGCATCTACCCGCGACACGCCACTCAGCCCATCACCGAGGACCAGCTTCTCACCGGTCCGCTCGAGCCCACCAACGAGTGGTACGCCGTCGCCAAGATCGCCGGCATCAAGTTGTGTCAGGCTTATCGCCGTCAGTACGGCAGCGACTTCATCTCGGCGATGCCGACCAACCTGTACGGCCCCAACGACAACTTCGACCTGGTTTCGAGCCACGTCTTGCCGGCCCTCATTCGAAAGTTCCACGACGCCAAGCAGTCGGGCGAGGACGAGGTCGAGATCTGGGGCACCGGCAGCCCCATGCGCGAGTTCCTGCACGTCGCCGACCTCGCTGACGCCTGCGTGTTCCTGATGGAGAACTACAGCGACGACTCGCACATCAACGTGGGCACTGGCGTCGATCTCAGCATCCGTGAGTTGGCCGAAAAGGTGCGCGACATCGTGCATCCATCGTCCCGTTTGGTGTTCGACACCTCGAAGCCCGACGGAACTCCCCGCAAGGTGCTGGACGTCAGTCGCTTGAGCGACCTCGGTTGGTCACCGTCGTACGACCTCGATCGCGGCATCCGCGCCACGTATCGATGGTTCACCGAGCAACAGTCGAAGCAGTCGTCGATGCGGGGCCTGTCCGAAGCGTGAGTCGACTTCGCGAAGCGATGTCTCTCACCAACACCCCGAAGTCGATTCGTAGCCGGTGAACTTCGAGGTGGTCTTGGTCAGATCTCGGTGAAGGTGAGATCGGGCCCCACGATGATCTCCCCATCGAAGTGCGCGGCGGCCAACCCACGCCATTCGTCCTCTTGCCCCGGTTGCATCGGAGGCACGTAATGCGTCAGCATCAGACGCTTCACGCCGGTGCGAGCCGCGGTCTGGGCCGCCTGCTCCACCGTCGAGTGGTAGTCGAGGATGTCCCGGAAGCGAGCCCCGGTGGGTACGACTCCGGCCACGAGATTCACCAGATCCTCTCGAATCACGGTCTGCACGTATACGTCGGCGTTTGCGCACATGGCGTCCACGCCCGCGCACGGCACCGTGTCACCGGCCAGCGCGACCGACTTTCCCCCGTGTTCCAGCCGGAATCCGATGGTGGGCCTCACGGGTCGGTGATCGGTGGCGTACGTGGTCACCGAGGTCGCACCGATGGTCAACGTCTCGTCGGGTCCGACTTCGGTCACGTTCACCTGTAGCGGCCCGTTGGCACGTAGATCCTCGTGGTGGTCGTGGCGATATTGCTGATCCAATTCCAACATGCGCATCAGGGCGTCGATCATCGCCCCGGTACCGGCGGGGCCGAAGACGTCCAGCGGTGTGTGCACCGGTTGCATCACCCAACGCGTGGTGATGAGGTCGTTCACGTCGGTGATGTGATCGCTGTGAAGGTGGGTGATCAGCAAGGTGTCCACCATCGCGGGCAGCAGGCCGGCTGCCATGAGGCGCATCAGTGCACCTCGTCCGCAGTCGACCATGATGTTGCGTTCGCCGGTCTGCACCAGGGTGCACGGGCCGGCTCGATTCGGGTCGGGAATGGGACTACCTGTGCCCAGCAGAGTGATCTTCACGCCGACATCCTGCCACTACTGGCAGTAACTCCCTCAGAGGATCGAGTCGTCAGGCGTCGAGTGCTTCCACGAGGGTGTTCCACGCCAGGGTGGCGCACTTGATACGTACCGGGAATTTCACGACGCCCTGCAGCGCCTCGAGGTCACCCAACTTCACCGCCGGTGCGCCCGCGTCGTCGCTGTCTTCCTCGATGGACATCATCACCTTGAAACGGCGCACCAGAGCGCGAACCTCGTCGAGCGACCGACCCTTGATGGCCTGCGACATCATCGACGCCGAGCTCTGCGAGATGCTGCATCCTTGGCCCGACACCTTCACATCGGAGATCACATCTCCGTCGACCTGCACGTACACCGTGATCTCGTCGCCGCAGAGTGGGTTGTGACCCTCGGCCTTGTTGGCCGGCGGTGGTAGCTCACCGCGGTTGCGGGGTGAGCGATAGTGATCGAGGATTATCTCTCGGTACAGATCTTCGAGGCCGGGCATCGTGTTCCTCTCTTGTTTCAGAAGCCGAAGATATCGCTTGCACCGTCGAGGGCATCGGCAAGAGCATCGGCATCGGACTCGTCGTTGTAGATGTAGAAACTGGCGCGGACGGTGGCATTGGCGCCCAGAAGACGCATGAGTGGTTTGGCGCAGTGGTGACCTGCTCGTACGCAGACGTTCTTTTCGTCCAGCACCTGACTGATGTCGTGGGGGTGGATGTCGCGAAAGGCGAAACTCAGCACCGCGCCACGAACCTCGGGATTACGCGGACCGTGGATGGTGATGTCGTCGCCGTACCGCGCAGTGAGGGTCTCGAGGGCATGAGAGGTGAGGCTCATTTCATGGCGACGCACGTTGGCCATGCCGATGTTGGAGAGATAGTCGACGGCGGCTCCGAGGCCCACCGCTTCCACGATCGGGGGAGTGCCGGCCTCGAATTTGGCGGGCAAGTCGGCGCAGGTGAATCCGTCGAGACGCACGTCGGCAATCATGTTTCCACCGCCGAGGAAGGGGGGCATCGCGTCGAGCAGGCTCTCGCGGCCCCACAGAACACCGATGCCCGACGGTCCGACCATCTTGTGACCGCTGAAGGTGACGAAGTCGGCGTCCCAGGCCCCCACGTCGGTGACGTTGTGCGGCACGTGTTGGCACGCGTCGACGATGGCCACTGCGCCGGCCTCGTGGGCGGCCCGACACAACGCGGTCACCGGTGTGATGGTTCCGAGCACGTTGCTCATGGCAGTGAAGGACAGCGCCTTGGCCCCGTCGAGCAACGTGTCGAGATTCGACAGGTCGAGTTCGCCGTCGGCGGTGAGGGGAATCCAACGCAATTCGATTCCGCGCTCCGCGGCGAGCATTTGCCACGGAACGATGTTGGCGTGGTGCTCCATGTGCGTCAGCACCACCGCGTCTCCACGATCGAGGTTGGTGCGACCCCACGATGCGGCGATCAGGTTGGACGATTCGGTGGCGTTCTTGGTGAACACCACCTCGTGCGCGTGCGGGGCTTTTATGAAACGGGCGACCTTGTTCCGCGCGCCCTCGAAGGCGTCGGTGGCCTCGCCCGCCAAGCGGTAGGCACTTCGATTGATGGGGGCGTAGCCGAGGCGCATGAAATCAGCCATCGCGTCGATGACCGCATTCGGTTTCTGCGACGTATTGGCCGAGTCGAGATAGACCAGTCGCTCGCCGTCGATACGACGTTGCAGAACGGGAAAATCGGCCTTGACGGCCGCCCAGTCGACCGAGTTGATCATGACCGGAACGACTCGTATCCGGAGATTTCCAACGTTTCGGCGATCTCCATCCCACCGCTGGCGACGATTCGACCATCCACCATCACGTGGACGTGATCGGGCGCGAGTTCGTCGAGCAATCGCTGGTAGTGGGTGATGAGCACCACCCCCATGGAGGGTCGATCGGCGCGCACCTCGCGGATTCCCTTGGCGACGATTCGTAAGGCATCGATATCGAGGCCGCTGTCGGTCTCGTCGAGTACGGCCAAGTCGGGTTCGAGGATGGCCATCTGCATGATCTCGTTGCGCTTCTTCTCGCCGCCCGAGAAACCTTCGTTCAGATAGCGATCGACGAAGGAGGAATCCATTCCCAGTCTCTTCATCCAATCCATGGTGGCCAATCGCAACTCCAACACGGACAAGTCGATTCCCTTGCGGGCACTCAGGGCTTGGCGAAGGAACTGAATCACCGAGACGCCGGCGATCTCTTGGGGATATTGGAAGCCGAGGAACAGCCCGGCTTTGGCGCGCACGTCGGTGGGCCAATCGGTGATGTCGTCACCGTTGAACTCGATGCGCCCGCTGGTGACCTCGTACTCGGGCGACGCCAACAGACAACTGGCCAAGGTGCTCTTGCCACAACCATTCGGACCCATGATGGCGTGGACCTCACCGGCATCGACCGTCAGGTTCAGACCCTTCAGAATCTCGGTCGGAGTGGGGCCGTCCTCGTCAGAGGCGGGTCGGGCGTGCAGGTCGTGCACGGCGAACAAGGCGACGCTCATGACCCGAAGTCTAGAGGCGACCCCTAATTTCCCCTATGACCGTAGTGGAAATTTGGGACCGTGAAATACGACCATCGGCCCACGTCAGAGGATCATTTCGATCAACGACCGGCGCGCAAGGCGCTCCACGGGTCGCAGTACCGGGGGTATCCGATGCTGGTGATACCGCGCCAGGTGGCCAAAGGGCACCCCGGCGTCGACGTGATGAGCCACGTGGTATCCGATGCTGCCGGGAACCAACGCGAACCAGTTTCGAAGAGGGACACTCAGCACCGATACAGCGTTGTGAATCGATGGAATTCGTCGGATTTCACCACGAAACCGTGAAGGGGGACGACCGACGGAATGCACCGGGGGCGTTTCGTGACCCAGAGGTGGGTGTCACCATCCCACCGGGTGATGGGGATTCACCACCCTCGGTCCACCCATTCCCTCAGGTGGGGGCGTTCGGCGCCGATGGTGGTGTCGGTCCCGTGGCCGGGAAGCACGATGGTGTCGGCGGGGTGTACGAAGAGAAGGTTGTCGATGGAATCGATGATGGTGTCGAAGTCACCCCCGGGAAACTTGGTCGCCCCCGGCCCCCCGGGGAAGAGGGTGTCTCCCGTGAACAACAGCGGAGTGTCCAGCACTCGGAACGAAATCGATCCCGGCGTGTGACCGGGGTTGAGAATCGACTGCAAGCGCAGACGACCCACCTCGATCATGTCGTCGTGGCTCAAGAACACGTCATACCCGAGGTCACCCAGCATCGGAGCATCGAGGGCCGTGACCGCGACCTCGTAGCCGGCCTCACGCATGGCGGGAATGGCCTGAATGTGATCGTGGTGTCCGTGCGTTTCCAGCACCCGTCGGACTCCTAGTCGAGCGCTGATCTCCAGCAATTTCTCGTGTTCGTTGGCCGCGTCGATGAGCACCGCGTCGCCGGTCGATCGGCAGCGCACGACGAACACGTTGTTGTCGAAGGGGCCAACGACGAGTTTGTGCACCTCGACGCTCGCGTCGGACCAATGGAGGGTGGGAACGGATGCAGCGCCTGAAGTCACATGCGTAGTCTCGCATAACGGTGCGAGTTTCGGTGAGAGGTGACGGGATCGTGCTGGTCGCGAGCCGTAGGGTTTGCCGATGGCGAGGAAATCCGACCCGAAGGCCCTGCGCCGCCTGGCCGAGTTATCGATGAAACTCGACTCGGTGTCGTCCGAGTCGAGCATCGACCCGTCGAAGACCGACGGATCACCGCGAGGACCCTCATGGTCGGTCCTTGCCGGTCTCGTGTTGCCCGGCTGGCCCTCGTATTTTCGCCGACGGGCCCTGTCACTGATCCTCCTGATGTGCGGGGTCGTCCTACCGGTGGCTGTTGTGGCTGTCTTCGTTGTTCGACGGAACGAGATCACCAGCGTCGTGTTGGATCGCAACGTGCTGCGAGCTCTGGAGGTGGTGGGGGTTCTGTTCGTCCTCACCCGATTGGTGGCCGTGGTGGAGGCGGTGCGCTCACGAGATCCGCAGTCCCCGAAGCGCTTGGCCACCTCACTCGCTGTCATGGGGGTTCTGGCGTTGCTGGCACCCTCTGCCTATGCCGTCACCCGCGCTCATGACTTGTCCGGGGTCATCGCGGACGTGTTCGTGTCGTCGGGTAGTTCGGACCCGTTGGCTACTGCCAATGGTGACGCGAATGAGGGTGAGTTCTCCACGGTCTTGTTGCTCGGTGGAGATGAAGGTCCGGGTCGGTGGGCCTTGCGAACCGACTCCATGATCCTCGTCATCATTCATCGTGACTCGGGTCGTGTCGCCATGGTGTCGATCCCGCGCAACCTGAATCGCGTGCGCTTCCCCCCGGAGTCGGCCATGGCCGGGAAATTTCCGAAGGGTTTCGACGGCCTAGCCAATGCGATCTATCCCTACGTCTTGACCCGTGACGAAGTCGCGTCCACCTACGCTCGCGGAGAACTGCAACCCGAAGCGGTGGCGCTGGCCTCTGGCTTGAGCTACTCCTTCGACGTCACCATCGACGACTACGTCTTGGTGAACATGCAAGGCTTCCTCGAATTGGTCGATGTCTTGGGTGGTGTGACCATGACCTTGGACGAGACGATTTCGATGCCCGGCAACGTGCCCGGTGCCAAGCACGACTATCCGCCGAAGATCGGTCCCGGCGTGGTCGAGATGGACGGCACGGTGGCGCTCGGATTCGTTCGTTCGCGGAGCGGAGACAGCGACTACGGACGGATGGGTCGACAGCGCCAGTTGCTGGCGGCCCTGGCGGCGCAAGTGTCCGGTGTGGATGTGCTACGAAAGTTTCCCGACCTGGCCCGGGTCATGCGCTGGACGGTTCGCACTTCGTTGAACACCGACGAATTCTCCTTCCTCGTCGAGCGACTGCGGGACGGTGCCGCCGTGAAGGAGTCGATCGGGCTCGCACCGCCTCTGGTGAACACCAGAAACCCGGACTTCGCCGAGATCGCGGTATTGATCGACACCATCCAGTTCGCATTGGCTGAGAACGTCGATTTTCCTTACGCCTGACTCGTTCAGCCGCGAAGTCGATTCCATTCGCCGGGATCGCGACCCAACTTGATCAACCGTTTCGTGACCGAGAGCGGAGCGCCGATGTCTCCACCGGCGCGGATGGTTCTCACGTGTTCACCATCTTCGTCCCAGATGTGGCACGTGTTCAGGTTCGACTTGAAGGCCAGCTCCCGCGATTCGGGAGAGAACTCGGGCTTCGGCGCCCCCGAAACGGACAGCTCGGTCATCTTCAGCACGCGCATGCTCCATCCGCACTGGGTGGCGACCGGGCCCATGGCTTGCAACAATGCGGTGGTGTGAGTGCAGCCGCGTGGTCCTCCGAACATCTCACGGACCTTGTGGGTGAATCCGCGGGCGATGGAGAGTCCGACAAGTTGCTTGTACTTGATGCCGATTCCGGGACATTCGTGATGTGGGAACTCCTTCAGTTCGGCTGAGGCGTCGATGATTTCCATCGACGGGAACGAGATCCGCAGTTGCACGACCATGTGGTGAATGGTGAGCGGTTCGGGGTCGTCGACCACGTACATACCGACGGGCTTGTCGTCTCGAACAGCACCCCACAGCAAGATCTCGCTGTCGCTCACCCTGAACGCGCGCACCTCGTAGTTGCGCGTGTGAATGGGTAGGTGCTCGGGATTGTCCGGAAGGATCGGGTGGGGATTGGGGGTCGGTTGTGCCACGAAACTCAGCCCACCAGCAGACGGCCCAAGCGGGCCAAGCTGGGCTGAGTGGAACCCAGGAGCAACTCGAGTTGCTTGTGCAGCAAGAAGAATCGGTGCAGGGGGTAGTCGCGGTCCACACCCACGCCGCCGTGTACGTGGTGGGCGCCGTGCATCACGCGCCAGCCCCCCTCGGCCGACCAGAACTTCGCCGACAGCAATGCCTCGTCGGCCGGGAGACCTTCGCTCAATCGCCACGCGGCTTGCCACGCGGTGAGGCGCACGCCCTCGGTGTCGATGTAGGCGTCACCGGCGCGTTGCGACACGGCCTGGAACGAGGCGATGACCTTGTCGAACTGCTGACGGCCCTTGGTGTACTCGGCCATCAACAGCAACGCGGCTTGGCACGCGCCCGATGTCATGATGGTCGCGGCCGAGATACCGCGACTCAACATGGCGTGTGTCGCCCCCGGGTTACCCAGACATTTCGCGGTCGCCGCGTTGAGTTCGACCATGGCATCGGGAACCCCCGACGTGGTGTCTTGTCGGGTGATCGTCACTCTCGGGTCGTTGGCTTCGACGCAGTACAAACCATCGGCCGCCGTGACCACGAAACGCTCGGCGATGAGGCCGTGCGGCACACAGACCTTGGTGCCCGTGATTTTGCCGTTCTCGACCACGGTGGCGGGTGTGAACGCGTCTCCCACTGGTTCGTGGATGGCCGCGGTGACGATGACCTCTCCCGAGGCGACGCCGGCGAGCAATTCGGGATGATCGACCAACGCCGGTGCGGCCAAGGCCATCACAGCGAGAGCGGGAACCGGAGCGGCGACGCGGCCGATCTCCTCGAGCACCACGGAGGCTTCGATGATGCCCAGGCCACCACCTCCTACCGACTCGGGCATCGCGATGCCCACGAGGCCGGTGTCGGCGAGAGTGCGCCACAACGACAGGTCGGTAGCGCTTTCGGTGGCGGCAATCGCCTTCACGTGCTCGTTGGTACAGGTGTCGATCAGAATCTGGCGCGTCAGGGAGCGAAGTTCGTTCTGATCGGAACTCAGCGCGAAGTCCATCAGCGAGTCGCCCTCGGGAATCCGAGTGAGAACATGGTGATGAGGTCGCGTTGCATCTCGTTCGTGCCTCCACCGAAGGTGAGGATCAGCATGCCGCGGTAGAGGCTCTCGAGGCGGGCCCGCAGGACCGACCCCGGCGTACCCTGTTTCAGGTATCCGGGCGGTCCGAGGATCTCGAACAGCAACCGGAAGGCCTCGAGGTAGAACTCGGTTCCGTAGACCTTGATGGACGAACAGTGACCCACGTCGAGTTTTCCCTGTGTCGCCTCCCAGGACGATTGCCAGTTCATGAGTCGTAAAACGTCGAGTTTCGCGTGCACGCGGGCGAGGTTCAGTTGTACCCATTCCTGATCGGCCACCCGCCGGCCGTCGGGCAGGTTGGTCTTTTTCGCCCATTCCAACGTATCGACCAGCGCCCGCTCGACGACACCGGTGGAACACAATGTGACCCGCTCGTGGTTCAGTTGGTTGGTGATGAGGGTCCAGCCCTTGTTTTCGCCACCGACGCAATTCTCGACGGGGATGCGAACATCGTCGAGGAACATGGCGTTGATGTCGTGCTCGCCGATGAGATTGAGTTTCTGCAAGGTGATTCCGGGGGAATTCATGGGCATGATCAGAATGCTTATTCCCTTGTGTTTGGCGGCATCAGCATTGGTTCGCACCGCGAGCCAGCAGTAGTCGGCGTCACTCGAGAGCGATGTCCACATCTTCTGCCCGTTGACCACGTACACGTCTCCGTCGCGCACGGCGCGGGTCTGCAACGAGGCGAGGTCGGTACCGGCATTGGGTTCGCTGTAGCCGATGCAGAAGTGGACGTCACCGGCCAGGATCTTGGGAAGGAAGAACTCCTTCTGCTGGTCGGTGCCGAAGTTCATGATGGTCGGGCCGACGGTGTTGATACTGAGCATGGGAACCGGCGCGCCGGCGCGCATGGACTCGTCGAAAAAAATGAACTGTTCTATGGCGCTTCGACCCTGACCGCCGTACTCCTTCGGCCAACCGATTCCGGCCCACCCGTCGGCACACATTTGCTTCCAGACACGACGCGGCGCTTTGCCGATGCCGTGGCTGGTGTTGAGTTCGGCCACGGTGGCCTCGTCCAGCAATTTCTCGTAGTAGTCACGAAGCTCGGCGCGCATGGCGTCCTGCTCTTCGGTGTATCCAATTTCCATTTCGACTCCTGGCTTGGCTCCCTCTGGTTCTAGCAGAAGACCAGCGGATATGTCCTTGCCAACTAGGATGATTTGTCCATGACGAAGGATTTGAGGCTCGGCTGGCACATCGGTTACTGGGGTCGGTCCATGCCGGTGGGCGTGCCCGAAACCTTGAAGATGATCGAAGCCCTCGGCTTCGACTCGGTTTTCACCGCTGAGTCGTGGGGTAGCGACGCCATCTCTCCGTTGGCGTGGTGGGGCGCAGGCACCACCAAGTTGCGCCTTGCCACCAACATCGTTCAACTCTCGGCGCGTACGCCAACGGCCACCGCGATGGCAGCCATCACCATGGATCACCTGTCGGGCGGACGCTTCTGTCTGGGTCTGGGTGTGAGTGGGCCCCAAGTGGTGGAGGGCTGGTACGGACAGCGCTTCAACAAGCCCCTGGCACGCACCCGCGAGTACGTCGACATCATTCGCAAGATTCTCAAGCGTGAGGAGCGTCTGTCGAATGCCGGGCCGGAGTATCCGATCCCCGCTCGTGATGGTTTGGGTTTGGGCAAGGCTCTCAACGTGATGACCCATCCGGTCCGTGCGGATCTGCCGATCTTCCTCGGTGCCGAGGGTCCGAAGAACGTCGCGTTGGCGGCCGAGATAGCCGACGGTTGGTTCCCCATTTTCTATGCACCCCGTCACGAGGGCATGTACGCCAAGCACCTCGCGGAGGGATTCGCCAGACCGGGTGCACGTCGCACCCCCGATGACTTCGAGATTTTGGCCATGGCGACCACTTTCATCGATGACGACATCGAGGCCGCCTACGACCGTGCTCGTCCGACCATCGCGTTGTACGTCGGCGGTATGGGCGCCCAGGAGATGAACTTCCACGCTGATGTGTTCCGCCGCCTCGGGTACGAAGAAGCCGTCGACACGATCCAGAACCTGTTCTTGAGCGGCAAGCAGGCCGAGGCCATCGCCGCGGTGCCCAAGGAGATGGTGGACGAGATCTGTCTGGTCGGCCCGGCCGCAAAGATTCGTGACGACCTCGCGGCATGGAAGGAGAGCAAGGTGACCACGCTGATCATCGGTGGTTCTCCGGACACTTTGCGGACCATGGCTGATTTGGTATTCGGCTGACGGGAGAAACGCTGTGACGATGCCCGACTACTTGCGCGAGACGGCGGCCCGGGTTTCCAACTGGGGACGATGGGGCGCCGACGATCGACGGGGCACCTTGAACCTCATCGACGACGAGGCGGTGCGGCGGGGGATGGCCGCGGCGCGTCAGGGCAAGGTGTTCTCGCTCACCTACCCGTTCGACGAGGACGGACCCCAATTGGGGTTCATCCCCGGTCGCGTGAACCCCGAGCGCAAGATGATTTCGTTGAACCACTCGATGTCCGGGGACCCGGGAGACTTCACTTCCAGCGACGACGTGGTGACCATGGGTGTCCAGGCCTCCACCCACCTCGACTCGCTGGCGCACGTCGGGTACGACGGCCTGCTCTACAACGGTCTTTCCGACACCACCACCGACGAGACCGGAAGCACCGAATTGGGTATCGAGAAGGTTGGACCGGTCGTATCGCGGGGAATTCTGCTCGACATCGCTCGCGTTCATGGCGTCGACTTCTTCGATGATGCCCACGCCATTGGCGGAGACGATCTCGACAAAGCGGCTGCGCTCGGTGGCATCACCGTGATGCCAGGCGACGTCGTCTGCGTGCGCACCGGACACCAGCACTGGTTGCGCGTGGGCAACAAGGTGCACTATTCGTATCCGACTCCGGGCCTCGGTCAGAAGAGCATCGAATGGATTCGTGATCATGACGTGGCGATCGTGGCGACCGACACCATCGTCTTCGAGTGCTACCCGCCTGAGGATCCGGCCGCCATGTTGCCCGTGCACATGATCAACATCCGCGACATCGGCCTGACGCAAGGTCAGAACTGGGCTCTGGATGCACTGGCCGCCGACTGTGCGACCGATGGTCAGTACGACTTTTTGCTCACCGCTACCCCTTTGCCGTTCACGCGCGCGGTGGGCGGACCGGTCGCACCCACCGCCGTCAAGTGAGCGTCAGAGGCTGAGCAGTCGGCGGATGCGCTCGTCGGTGCTGGGGTGTGTCGAAAACAGGCGCGTCATGTTTGCACCACCGCGACGGCGACCTTGGAACTCGGCCAGAGGATTGTGGATGTAGGCCTGTGCCTGGGCCGGCGACACGTCCATGGGAATGCGCCGGGCCATGGTCTCGATACGTTCGAGGGCTCGGGCCAACGGCACGCCGGTTCCGAGAAGGTCGGCGGCCGAGCGGTCGGCCTCGAATTCGCGACTACGACTGATGGCCATTTGAATGAGCGACGCTGAGATGGGCGCGAGCATCGTGATCAGCAACAGCGCGATCGGGTTGGGGCGGTCCTCGTCGTCGCGACCGCCACCGAACAGGGCGGCGAAGTAGGCCATTTGCGCGATGGCCGAGATGGCGGTGGCCACGGCCGCCGCCACCGAACCAATGAGAATGTCGCGATTGCGAACGTGCATCAACTCGTGGGCCATCACACCTTCGAGTTCGTCGTGGGGCAACGATCGCAGGAGGCCCTGCGTGGCACATACCACTGCGTTGCGCGGTCCGCGACCGGTAGCGAAGGCGTTCGGCTGTTCGCTGGGCGAGATGGCGACGCGCGGCATGGGCATGTTGGCCCGAGCGGCGAGTGATTCGATCATTCGGTGGAACTCGGGTGCGTCGGCCTCAGTGATGACGACTGCCCGAGCCGAGCGAAGTGCAAGTCGATCGCTGTACCAGTAACTGCCGCCCACCATGACGAGGGCGATGACCAAACCGATCATCACCGCGCCACTGCTACCTCCACCGAGCACCGCCGCCACCGCGACGATCAGCCCACCGAGCCCGGAGAGCAAGATTGTCGTCTTGAGAGTGTTCTTGATCAAGGCTTCTCCTGTCGAAAAAGTGACTCGGCGCACCTGTGGCGTTGGCACCGGGACTGCGAGGAAAGATACATCGTTGTGTCTCGAGCCGAGACTATTTCGGTTCTCGTCCTCGTCCCACACGCCGTCGCGACTCCTGTGTGACATCGGTCGTGACGAATGCTCGATGATCCACTGGGTTCGCGTCGCTCGTGCCTCGCCTCCGGAACCTCGGCCCCGCGGTCTCTGTACCCGGGCCGGGCCCTCGCGCCGAACGGGCGGGACCGGTTCATCGTCTCCCCGCGGGGCTACTGTCCCTCGGCGGGCTCGCGACACCGCCCGCCAGACCGATTCGAGATGGTTCAATGTGAAGGTGACATTCGTCGGCGGAGAAGGCAACGCGGAAAGTGGGGCACCGGAGGGGTGGTCCGAGGACGACACCGGTCTGCATCGGGATTTCCGGTTTTCGGACTTCGCTACTGCTTGGCGATTCATGGGGTTCGTGGCGGCCGAGGCCGAGCGAATGGATCACCATCCTGACTGGTCGAACAGCTACGACCGGGTCTCGATCACCCTGATCAGTCACGACAAGGGTCGAGTGACCGGTCGTGATCATCGTTTGGCCGCGCTGATCGACGACATTTTCGCGGCCGTCAGCAAGGTCGATCGATGAGCGAGACTGTGCACCCCAACGTCGTGCGCGTGGTGGAAGCGGCGCGAAAAGCGGGCCTAGAAATAACCACTCGGAGATTTCCCGACGGCACGAAGACCGCCGCCGACGCGGCGGCCGCCATCGGTGTGGAGATCGGGCAAATCGTCAAGAGCCTCGTGTTCGCGGTCGATGGCGAAATCGTGATGGCTTATGTCAGTGGCGCGAATCAATTGGATGAAAAGAAGCTCGCCGCAGCCGCTGGTGGGTCGAAATGTTCGCGTGTCGACGCCGACGCCGTGCGGGAAGCAACTGGCTACCCCATCGGTGGCGTGCCTCCCTTCGGTCACTCAAGTCAACTGCGTGTGTTCGTAGATCCGGACTTGTTGCAATACAACGAAGTGTGGGCTGCGGCGGGAACGTGGAATGACGTGTTCCCGATTGCACCGAACG